>Ga0155839_12_pt4 | contig 175000 bp, 179 predicted proteins | sample RifCSPlowO2_01_FD_107493 | JGI IMG/M metagenome (GOLD analysis project Ga0155839, IMG submission 107493) | candidate division WWE3 bacterium RIFCSPLOWO2_01_FULL_41_18 | reverse complement strand
TACCTGCTCCAACTGCCAGGGTAGGGGCACTTCCTTCACCTGACGCGTCTCCTGTTAGTCCTCCACCAGCTGTAAAGGATGCTACGTAGCTTCCGTCAGTATCAATTCCGAGTACAACCGAGTCGTCTAAAATTTCAGTGCCGGAAATTGAGCCCGTTGGTAAAACAACCTCCGAATCACCGGTACCGTCAGTTGCAACCACTACCTGGGTAGTCCCAACCGCGGTTGATCCAATTGAAATAGCCCCCCCATCAACCAAAGATAACAGGTCATTCCCCGAAATGTCCTCAATTACCAAGGTTCCCGTGGAAGGCGAGTACTCTCTGATCCCATCATATAAGATGTAGTTTTGCCCCAGTGTTAAAGCATTGACAATATCCGAATCGGAAAGGTCTATGGCGTTAGTGAAAGACGAGCCCCCTCCGGTTGTGGTTACTGCAAAAGCGGAAGTAATAACTCCGGAAGTGGCATTGTCTATAGTAAATTTAAAATCGTTAGTTGAATCGCTTAAATTAAAGAGTACATCGTACGCGTCAACCGTTATGGTTCCGCCGTTATCATAAGAATCATCAAGGGAACCAGTTCCGCCGCCCGTGGCGTCTGCGGAACAAACCCAAATTCCTGAACCATCATTCCATTTAAGAATTTGATTGTTTGTACAGCCCTGTAAGAGCGTTAAAGAATCATCAGAGGAGCCTTGAAAGTCTAGACCTGAAAACGAAGAGCTTGAGCCAATCCCGTCAGCCGAGGTTAAAATTTTGCTTTGCAAGGTTAATGACCCTCCGAGTGAAACGGAACCGCCTCCTGAAAGCCCAACACCCGTGTTTATTGTCAGAGAGGAGTTGGTGAGTGCTGAATTTGGGATATTTGACAAAGTATTGGTGGAACCTGAAATGCTTAATCCCGTAGTTACGCCTAAAGTGGTTATATCCCAAACCGATGAATTTATAGCAACCGTAGATGAGTCATTGCCAAGAGTTGTGGCACCTGTTGAGGATAGGGTAGTGAAGGCTCCCGTTGAGGGCGAAGCCGCGCCGATTGCCGTCCCGTCTATATTTCCACCGTTAATGTCAACGGTTGAAGCTGTCAGTGTGCCTGAATCCGTAAGCTCCGACAACGCTATTCCCGAATCAAGCAAATTAAGCTCCGTGGCTGAAATCGTGGCGCCCGAGGTTGTAATATCATTGTTTCCTATCGAAAGCGCGGTTACTATCTGATCATCAGAAACGTCAAGTGCTGTGGTTATAGCCCCCGTTGAACTTCCCAAAACCTGTAAAGCTGTTGTCACGGTTGAATCATCGGCGTTATCAAGCACTAAAAGATTTTCAGTTGTTCCTCCTGTTGCGGCCTCATTTGTAATAACGAGTACTCTTTGTGTTGTGGAGTCGGTTGAAGCATCATTGGTGATGCTTAATGAATATGCGTCAAGAGCTGCTGCAGTGGATGCGGTGTTCCAATTGAATGTTGTCTCGTATTCATCATGAGAAAGTGAAAGGTTGGCGGTTGGGGCTAACAGGTCAGACCAGACGGATGAACCTCCCCCGCCCGTATCGTCAGTGCAGTACCATACATTTGTTGAGTTATTCCACTTAAGAATCTGCCCGTCTGTACAGCCTTTAAGGAGAGTTAACCCGCTTGAGGATACCTCTAAACCTGAATTGGATGATGCATCTCCCGTTGTCCCCGAAGAGGTAAGCTTTATGCCAATTTCATCATCTTCCACGCTGACGCCGTCACCTTCACCTATGTTAAGTGTAACTTCTTCACCAAGTTCAACCTCACCGCCGTCAGTTAACCCGTCACCAGCCTTAACCGTCAAAGACGAGTTTTCAAGATCTTTGTTTTCAATGGAGCCGTCTTTGATGTCATCACCGGTTATGGACTCGTCCTGAATTTTGTTTGAATTAACTGAATCGTTCCCAAGATCCGCCTCCGTAACTGAACCGTCTATTATGGCCTCGCCCCCTACGGACTTGCTTGTAATCACGCCTTTGAAACTTAAGTCGCCCTTTTCATCAAGTGCGAGAAGGCTTCCAGGCTCACCCCCCCAGGTTCTTCCTCTTAACCACTCTGCGTTTAAGTTTGAAATAAGGCCTTTGTCGGGGACGATAAGATAAGAGCTGTCAGGAAGTTTAATGTTTTCTTTAGGGAGGAGATTACCGCTATCATCAGTATTGAAAACATCGTTTACATTTTCAATTTTCACGATCTGCTTGTAGGTATCAGGTTTTAAGTGACTTACAAGCTCAAGTGACACCCCGCTTACGGGCTTTAAAATGCTTCCAACTACGTTAGGCTTTACTTCTTTGCTGGGAAGGGGCGAATCTGTGACACCAAGTACATTAGTTGAGTACTTATAGGTCTCTCTTCGGCCACCGTAGCCGAAAAACTTTGCCGTTTCTTCAGGGTAAATTATAAAAGAGGCCGCGATTACTCCCGTTGAGAACAAAAAGAGAAGAACAAGGAACAAACCGGAGCTAAAAATAGCTTTATTTATTGCCCATATTTTTATAAGTTTCTTCTTGTTTTCAAGACTCTTCTCTCGGTTCTCAAGAGCTCCCTCCATCATTTCAAGGATTTTTTCCCTGGTTTCCAGTATTTTTTCTTCGTTTTCTACTGATTTTTGATGGGCTTCTGAAGCAACAGCTTCTAGAACCCTAATTGAACCGGTAGTCTTCGGGTTTATTTTCGGCCCCGTAACGGACGAAGTTTCGGTAACTTCTTCGGGTTTTTTAAGAGGTTCAAGTATTTTTTCCTCAACTTGTTTCTGTCTTAGGTAATATTCGGAGTGGAGGAATCTATCAAGAGAGTCTTTTGTGTACAATCTTTCCCCGGCTTTGTTTCTTATAGGTTCTATAAAACCTTTTTCTTCAAGCCTTCTTAACGTTGATGTTGAAAGATCAAGCTGTTTTGAGGCTTCACCGATGGAGAGAGGTTTTGAAAATTTGAGGTTTTCTATGTCTTCAAGCGGGAAGAATCTGTTTTTGCCATCGGGTCTTACTGACTTTAGAGTACCGTTTTTGTCCCATCTTCTTAAAGTGTCAATGGAAACACCTAAAATATCCACAGCTTCGCCTATGGATACAAGTTTTTTATCTTTATGGGGTTTGTCGGGCAGGTTCTTTTTCATTTACAGTGTTGCAAATTACCTATGCAATACTTATCTTTTCTTAATTACATCACACTAAACCTACCTAGTCAATAGTTAACCAATGCATAGGCAAAGCTTATCCTAATCTTATCCGGTTGAGTGTTTTTAGTTCTGATAACAAGCTTTTAAGAAATGTTGCTTTAATGACTAGTATATGATAAGTTTTGAGTTGGGATTGGGATGCTTCTTTTATCCTACAATGTTTCGTCAAAACTTATAGAACTTCTTGATCGGATAGAAACGATCCGCAGGGAGATACTTTTGACCCCAATATCTCCGGAAAATGAACTAAGGTTAAAATGGGATTTTACCGTTAACAGAATTTATTGGTCTTTGGCCCTTACCAAAAGCTCCATAACGAGACAAGATGTGATCAAGATTTTAACTAACGCGGGTAGGGGGAAAGTAATGCGGGATGACTATAACGTCCTAGCTTACAGAAATGCTTTAAGCCTTATAGGTTATGAATGGCTTGCTTCAACTGATCCCGTCACGGGGGAAGATGTAGAGGAAGTTCATAGACTGCTTTTTAGCCCTTTAGGGCGAAAGTTGAAGAAATTTCGCGCGCGTGAGGCGCAAGAGTCAGTTGAGCATTTTCTCTCATATCTGGAAAAGGGAAATGACCACCCGGTGGTGCAGGCGGGGGTAGCCATGGCGCAAATTTTAAGGATAAAGCCCTTTGAGGAGGGGAACGGAAGGATTTCAAGGCTTCTAGCACTTTTGTTTCTGTATAAGCATGGGTATGATTTTAGGGGTTTCTTGTGCCTTGAGGAGCACTTTAAAAAAGACCTTGTTTCTTTCAGCCAGGCGTATGAAAGTGCGGCCGTTTCGGGAAGTCTTACCTACTGGCTTGAATACTTTGCTTCATCCTTCCTTTTGCAGGCTGAAAAATCATTTGAGACCGTCAGGCAATTAAGTTTTATTAAGAGTGTACACTCGGCTTATTTTGCCTTAAACGACAGGCAGAAGGGGATTATGGAATATCTTGAACAACCGGGGGTTTCAATTACAAACCGGAAGGTGCGGGGGATGTTTAGGATATCACAGATAACGGCTTCCAGAGACCTTGCTAAACTTGCCTCTTTAGGCCTTCTTATAACTAGCGGTAAAGGCAGGTCGGTAAGTTACATAAGGCTTTAACCAGAGCCTTTGAAAGCTTGTACATAGGTCACTTATACAGGGTATCCTGCGTGAGACGTACGAGGTTTAAAGCAGAAATCAAAATATACCTTCTTGAAGGCACGGGATCTTGCGGTACGTTACAGAACTGTTAACTCATCAGCCACGCAGCCCCTTCCTCTCGCCATTGCTATAAAGTATTAATTCGTAGATACAAGGCAATGGCTGCGAGAATCCTTCTTTGAAGGTACATTTTGATTTCTGTGTGGTACCCTTGACAGACTATGGCAGGGCCACTAGCGGGGTTCTGTTTTCCGGACTCCCTAAGGAGTCATTCAGAACTTTAGCTGTTTTTTAAGCGTTCTACCATTAGGCTTATAAGAAATGTTATATAAGATATTTGGTTTTGTGGATGTGCCTTCGCTTGATAGGGCAAAATGAGTACAAGAGTACACACTAAAATCGGCTTTGGTTGTTGGGTCAGCAACCTATGCATATCTAATGCCTATGCATTGCTTAACCTATGCATATGCTGCTAAAGAAGAGCAAGTCAGATATCTATAAGTTATTAATTTGTCGTTATAGTACACTTATATAGTTCCTATCGTTTTCGAATGTTTGATGGGTGGGATATAATAAAAACTGTGGTAGCCTATCATATGCAGAGTTGATAATGATGAACCACAAGGCCAGTCCGTTTGACGGGGTGTGGCGCAATTGGCTAGCGCGCTGCGTTCGGGACGCAGAGGTTCTCGGTTCAAGTCCGAGCACCCCGACCACGTAAAAACTTGCTTTCGCAAGTTTAACTTGGCACAGCCATTAATGAAGCAGAGAGCAAGCTTTCACATATGACAACACAAACTGGTAGGAAAAGTAGAAAATACTGGTCGGCTGGTGTAACCAAAAACAGTAACGCGCTTGACCTTGAGAAAGGGGTCTTTACCTTTAGCGACCCTCTAAAAGTTGCAAAATCGCTAAAAAGATCGGCTGACGATAGTAAGAGAAGAAAAGTCTCATCCTTTCAGTCAGCTATGTCAATGCTTAACTTTTATATAAATAGAGCGGGGAAAGGCCTTCCTAAAAGTCGGCTGAAGGTGCTTGAAAAATCAAAGGACGAGTTAAGAAAGCTTTTTGGCAGGGGAACTCATTAGGCTTCAAAATTCTTTTGCCTTGCGGCCATAGGAAGCAGAGAAAATAAAGCCGCGAAGGCAAATGTCCACCAAAATGACAGCCCAAGGTATAAAACCACAAGGAAAGAAACCATTCCAAGAATCCCACCCGCTTTATAACCAAGCTCCCTAAAGACAATATACCTTACCTTGTCTCCGTCTACGGCTTTTGTATAAGCTAAAGCCTCAAGAGGAAGGTTAAACGCGGAGGAGAAAATCTTATAAATTGAGTCTAAAGCATATAAGGAAAGGGGAGTCTGGAAAAAAACCCTTCCAATAAAGGTTGCCGAAATAACCGCCGAGCCTATTTTTTCAATACTCACTTTGTTTACGTGGTCACTTAACTTTCCGACAAAAAATGAGGTCAAACCGCTTGTCAAAAGGATAATTGAGGCAATAATTCCAACTTCAAGATAGTTTTTAAAGACTGCAAAAAGGATAAGAGGCCAGGCTACAGAGTATATAATTTCCTGCCCTCCGGCTCCAATGAAGCTAATGAAGTCTCTTTTGTTACCGCGGATATCCAACAGAGTCGTTTTAAGTCCGACAGAGCCAAGTTTTTGATTGTCTTTAACTAAAAGAATAAGGACTAGAGTTACCAGAATAAGGAGAACGCAGACGGTAAATAAGATTTGGGGACCCTTTAAGGCTATAAGAGCTCCTGTGAGGGCTGGGGCAGTTAAGCCTGTGAGGATTGTTAACATCTCAACAAGGCCAAGCTCCTCGCCAAATTTGCCCGGTTTTCCCATTTCAAGAAAGAAAGTGTGATATGAAATCCAGTAAAATGCCGCCGCGACGGCCCAAATAAGGAAACTTGCAAATACGCCTTCAAGACTTTTGGAGTGAAATAACATATATAGAGAGCCGGACAGAGCTACCTGACCTATAATAAAACCAACCTTGGTCCCGTAGTGAGAAATAACTTTAGATACCGCAAAAGTCAAAATCCCGTGAACCGTTTGAAAGTAAAGAAAGGTAAGTCCAATTAAAATAAGCGCCTCCTTTTCAGAAGATCCCAGTTCAAGAAAGATCTTAAAAACAAAGATGGGAAGAAACAAATTGAGAAGAATAAAGACCAGGTTTCTGATCACAGCGACTAAGTAGAGAAGCGAGAGGAACTCGCTTGGCCGGCGGGGTAAATGAAGCAGCGTTGAAAAGTGATGTTTATATGGCCTCATTCATCTTTCTTACGTACATCACAAATGAGATGATAATAAGAATAGTTACGGCCGCCATAAGGATTGCAAGAAGGTTAAGGCCAGTACCCACATTAAGGTTCATTACACTTTTTTCTATGCCGTCTGAAGGGATTGAGGACACAACAAGAAGTCTTGTATTGGGAAATATCTCTGATGAAGCAATTACGGTGATGAGCTCTTTATCACCTTCTTTATGGTTCAAGAAAGTATCTTTCTTATTTCCTGAAGCGACTTCCTTGATCGCTGTATTTAAGGCTTCCCTTTGGGTGATGGTATTCTGGATCTCCTCCGACCAGAAGTTTTTGCCTGCAAAGGCCTTGCTTTGGTGATAAATTATTAAGCCTTCCTGATCTTGGATAGACACGCTTCCCCCCTTATTGGTGTTTATGGCTTCAAGGTATTTATTAAAGAGCTTGTCGTATGGAAGGACTGCCCCTAGAATTCCGTTAAAATCACCTTCGTTGTCAGAAATAGGGTAGAGGATTAAAAATGCTGGTTCCGAGCTTATGTCGGTTATAAAAGACTTTACAAGGGCGCCGGAGGGTATTGGGTCTTTATAGAACTCACTAAGTTTGGGGTTAAGTTTCACAGCGTCAGGGTCAAAAAGCTCCGAGTTGGAAGAGCAGTTAACCGCGCCTTTCTCATCAGCTCTTAAGAGAGTTTCATCACTCCCTTGTGTAAGGGATTTTAGAATCTCCTCACATTCGCTTTTGTCCCCTTCTTTAATTTCGGGAAGCCTGGAAAGAGTCTGGATTTTTACCGCAGTCAGGCTGAATTTATCTTCAAGCGCTTTTGCTGCTAGTTTAGCAATAAGAAGTTCTTTGTCTTTTGAGGCATCATTTATCGATTGAGAAAGGTTCCTTCTTGTGACCGCGGAGGAAATAAACCATAAGGAAATGATGCATAAAAGAAGGAGCAGGAGTTTTGCAAAGAAAGTTTTTGACATTTTCGTTTCCAGACTCTTTTATAATACAGCCAGGCTTTAGGGAAGCGCAAGTTGCCATCCTGGACTGACTTTTATGTCATGCCGTCCGCCAGCCGGCAGATGATCCGGCATCTTTAATCTTAGATTCCAGCTTTCGCTGGAATGACTGTTACGAAGGGCTTTGGAAGATTTGAGCGTAAAGATGATATACTTGGCTTTATTATGAGTAAGTTTAAGGTCTTTCTGGCAAGGTTTCTGGCGAATTTGCTAATTTTGGGCGGTTTTGCCGTACTTGGATATACCTATATACCTATTTTAGTAGGGGAAGTCTGGTATCAGCTCAAAGTCTTTAAGAAGCAGGAGTATTCTCTTGGCGCTTCGACAGGCTCTGGGCAAGCAAGCGTTTTTGCAAGGTACCTTTCTTCAAAGCCCATTAAAATAGTGCCTGTTAACCGAGAGTTTTCTATAGTCATTGAAAAAATTGACGTGAATGCGCCGATTGTACCCAATGTGTCAGTTATTGATGAGAAAGCCTATAAAGAGTCTCTTAAAAGCGGGGTCGCACATGCCGCTGGGACGGCTTTCCCGGGTGAGAAGGGAAATGTATACCTTTTTGCTCATTCATCTCTTAATTTCTTTGAGCTTGGGAAATACGCTACCACGTTTAATCTTTTAAGAAAGCTTGAAAAAGGGGATAAAGTCCATATATTTTACCAGAATAAAGATTACATTTATGAGGTTATAGGAAAGGAAGTTGTAAAGGGGTTTGATACAAAGCCTTTAACAAGAAAGGTACTTGATCCCACTTTGACCCTTCAGACGTGTGACCCGCCCGGGACTACTATTAATAGGTTGGTTGTGACTGCAAAACTAATTGAGGTGGGGAGTTTCGGCTACTTTGACTCGGGGCTTTTTACGTCATCCCGCGCCCCCTCGGTAATAGACACTACCTTATACCAATTGCATACAGATCAGTTTGATTATTAGATCTGAAAGAAGTCAGGATTACTATTTTATCTCCGTAAGGTGTTGAAAAGGCAATATCCGAGTAAAGAGTATTGTTATAGACTTCAGTTTTGTTGGTCCCGTCTATTCTAATAAGGTAAATACTTCCCTTATTTTCCTTTTTTATGTCGCCTTCAACCGTAATTAAATGGAAGCTGTCATTGTACCAGTAAACTTTAGGCTGGGGCGTGTCGTTTTTTACTGAAAAGACCGTATAGTTTGTTTTCTCACCCACAGGGAGCGGTTTTTCAAGGTTATACACTTTATATAAAGTGAAGTCTCCATCTTTTTCTTTATACATGAACTTTTTTTCATCGGGCGACCAGACTGTTTCGGGGTCAAGAGCAAGTTTATTAACTTCATCGGAAAGAGCAAGCCTTGAAAGGAAAAGCGACCTTTTTTCCATAATTTTTTCGTTCCATGTTTTTCTGGTGAGCTCTGCCGAGGTGGTTGTCTCAAATACCTTTGAAGCAAGGTCTGCCGTAAAAAGTCTATTTTCGTCTACTTTAACCAGAAGCTCTTTTTCGTCGGGGCTCCATTCAATGTATTCCCCGTTTGAAAAGATGATTTTTGCCGTGTCTTCTAAAATGACGTCGGGGGCGGTTTTAAATAAGTTGACCTGGATATTTCCTCCGAGGGGGAAAACCCACACACCTGGCTTCTTGCCGTCTTTTGTAAAATAGGCAATTTTTGTGAGGGTGGGGGAGATAACGGGCGAATTGGCCCCTTCACTTGTTAACGGCTCAAGGCGAGGTGTTTTAGATACAAGCACGGCTGTTATGTCGGTTACAAGTTGTTCAAAAACCTCAATATCTTTTTCCCAGGTTACAAAGCCGTTTTTTACAACTTTAAGTTTGTGAGTGCCAGGTTTTATGCCTGTAACTGTGCCGTTTGTTGCAGTTGTCAGTACGCCATCAACATATACCTGCGCCCCATCGGGTATTGATTTTGCCGCTATCATTCCGGTCGGGGTTATTTCTCCTTTTTTTACGTTCACACGGTAGCCGGTTGAATAGAGGTAAATTGCAATTGTAATGCCGCCAAGAACGGCAAAAATCAGAGCTGTAGCAAAGACCTTTTTCATGAGCCGATTTTACCATGAAAGTGGGGTTTCTTCACAGCCATCCGCTCGCATACTTCAGAAAGACAACAGTATATGCCTCTTAAGGGGCACTCGGAGCGCAATGTTTTGTCATCCTGAACCTGTCCGCTCCCGCCAGTTGGCAGATGGCGGTAAAAGCAAGTCTTTATAGCATCAGGGGCTCTTTCCGTGGTATATAATCTGTTACATGCTTAATAAAAGAATTGCCATTGATCTTGGAACCGCGAATTCAGTTGTGTATGTGCTTGGCAAGGGGATTGTTCTTAATGAGCCGACTGTTGTTGCCATCACCGAGGATGACGAAAGGGTTGTTGCCGTAGGGAATGACGCCAAGGAAATGCTTGGGAAAACACCGGAGGGGATAACGGCTTTAAGGCCTCTAAGGGATGGCGTAATTGCCGACTACGCGGTTACCGAGGCAATGCTTAAGTATTTTATTAATAAGTCAGTCGGCGGTTCAAGGATATTTAAACCGGATGTTATGGTGTCGGTCCCTGCTGGGGTAACTTCGGTTGAAGCAAGAGCGGTTTTGGACGCGGCCTACTCGGCGGGTGCAAGGTACGCTTATCTTATACCTGAACCTCTTGCAGCAGCCATTGGTACTGGACTGCCAATATCAGAACCGTCAGGTAATATGATAGTAAATATAGGTGGGGGGACGAGTGAAATAGCAGTAGTGTCACTTTATGGCATAGTTGTATTTGGCAGTGTCAGGGTAGCGGGTAACAAGATTGACGAAGCAATCGGACAACATATCAGACGGAAGTATGGATTGATAATAGGCGACAAAACCAGTGAAGACGTTAAAAAAACAATTGGTACTGCCTTTCCTTTGGACAAAGAGGAGTTTCTTGAGGTCAAGGGTAGGGATTCAATTTCAGGTTTGCCTAAGACGATCCTAGTTGGTTCACATGAAGTTTCACAAGCTATTCAGTCTCCTTTGTCACAAATTGTCTTGTCTATCAAGAACGTATTGGAGCAAACACCGCCTGAATTATCTTCCGACATTATTGATAAAGGCTTCGTTCTTAGTGGGGGAACGGCGCATTTAAGAAGCCTTGACTCCTTTATTTCCCAAGCTACGGGGGTTCCGACTCATGTAGCAGACGAGCCTCTCCTTTGCGTGGTAAGAGGTGTGGCACAGGCTATGGAAAGCATGGATTTATATGGCAAAAGTGTAATGAAGAGGTAGTTTTCAATCACTTACCCTGTTTATTTTTTGACTATGACAAACATTGAAATTCTAGGCGTAAAAGTGTCTAAAGTTGGTTATAAGCAATCACTTTTTGAGATTGATCAAATGCTCAAAGATCAAAAAAAACATCAGATTGTGACAACTAACTCCGAATTTATTCTTAACGCGCAGGGGAATAAGGAATTTCTGAACGCTCTAAATTCTGCCGATCTTTCTATACCCGATGGGTTCGGAGTCCTATACGCGGCTAAGTATTTACGAGATGTTAATGAGTTAAAAAGAGGCTTTCTTTTTCCTGTAAAATCTTTCCTTCTCGGAATAAATATTGGAATTTTGGGATTCTTAAATCCAAGTTCACTTGACGTGTTGAATGAGAGGGTGACAGGGACGGATTTGATGCTAAAAATCTTTGATTTTTATCGTGAAAAAGGTATTTCCGTGTATTTGGTGGGGACTTCTTATCAGACCAAAGTAGAAAGTGCTAGAAATGCCTTAAGCTTATTACAAGAGCGTTTCCCCCTCATTAAGTTTGTTGGTTCATGCTCCGGCAGATATCAAAAAGAAGACGGAAGCTTCAACTTTGTACCCATTCAAGATGTTATTAACAAAATTGATTCCGATATCAAAGTTTCAGGGTTAAAATCAGTTGATTTTTGCTTTGTCGCTTTCGGTCAGGTGAAGCAGGAGCTTTGGATAAAGGAGAACATAAGAAGGCTTCCTTTTAAAGTTATGATGGGGGTGGGAGGGGCTTTTGATTTTATAACGGGAAGAAGAAAAAGAGCTCCTAAATTTTTACAGGAACGGGGGCTTGAGCTTTTTTTTAGACCTTTTTCAGAGTTGTCAAACGGCAAACTGGCCTTTGAGAGGTTAGGTAGAGTTCTTAGCGCTTTTCCTTATTTTCCACTTCTTGTTTACTTTAGATCTTTAATGAAAAAATAGGACGTTAAGCCCTTCAAAATTTCTTTTTATTGACATTTATTTCATTTAGTATCATACTATTTTTATGGAATTAGAAGACAGGCTTTATTCCTCCACGGAAGTTTCAGAGATCCTTGGGGTCAGTTTAAGGTCCGTGTACAGATATCTCGAAGACGGCAAAATCAAAGCCGACGTCAAAACCGCTACGGGAAGGCATAGGTTTTCTAAACAAAACATTCTTGACTTTCTTTATCCCTCCCAGAGAGTTCCTTCCCGTCAATCATTGTCCGATGTTCAATTCAGTCCGGGTAGGCGAGCTCTTAAAAAGGATGAAGATGCAATAAAACAGCCTGTTTCGGAAGTTGATTGGCTTGCAAGGTTCAGAGCCGCACAAGAAAAGCACACGACCGAAACAACGCTGGATAAACCTTCTTCTGATGTCAGCACTCCAGTTGCACATTCAAATATAATGTCATCGCAGAGCGCCGAACCCTCAAAACCAGTGGAAACTGTTGATTGGCTAGCAAAATTTAAAGAAGCCCGCGAAAAATTAGCGGAAAAGCCCGCAGAAGTGACAGAAACGCCTTCCGAAACATCCAGTGAGGCGCCTTCCAGTCCTCAAACAGCCGCTAGCGGCGCAAGTCTTGCAGATCAGTACGATTTCAGTTCAAAATTCGGTAAGCTTAGGGAAACAGCACCTAAATTTCAGGCTACTCAAAGAATGGCAGATAAACCTACAGTTCAAAGTATTTCGGAAGAACCGAAAGAAACACCTGTCGTTAAAGAGCCGCCGGCTGCAAAAGAAGAACTGCCTGAAGAAGGGCTTGGGTTTTACTATTACACGAGTGGCCTTCCAGGGCTAAAAGAGATAGCTAATGCTTTACATAAATCGGCTGTAAATTCCAATGTTCCCTACGCCTTTACAATGTATGCCGGAATGTCTTTATACAAAACCATAAGACCTTTTTCTATTCTTCATGCTTATATAAAACCGGAGCATAAAGCTTTTTTTGAGAAGGTTTTGCAGCTTGCTCCAGCTAATAAAAACCTCGCTCAACTTTGTCTTATAGTAACTAATGACAGTTTTATATTTGACACCTTAAAAGAGATGCACGGGCTTAAAGTCGTTTCAACGATTAGGCTTAAAAAAGATCTGGCGGAGGCAGGCGAGGACCAATACGCCTCCGAGCTTGAACTCGTGGAAGGTTAAATAGAGTGAACATTCATCCGTAGGGGTGGCGGAGAAGTGCTTGGCGGTACTAGCCCTCTTAGGGGCTTTCGCGATAGCGTTACCTTAGGATTACTTATGGGTAGGGAATATATCACTAGATATTGAGGGCAGCACTCGGTTGGACTAGGTGGACTAGTATCCGTCCAAGCACTTACTCCGGCAGGCCCACTGCGGATGTATTTGTTAGTTTCTTATAAATTGTTGCCCATTGTTGCTCGAAGACGAATAAACCCCCGTTTGGGGGCGTTTTTTTACAGTATCAAAACAGCTTACCCATCCGGGGGTTTTGTCCTCCCTTTCTTTAGAAAGATTTCTCTCCTTCAAATCCGTAGTTTGTATGTCTTTATACCTTAGTCAGCCGGGGAGTAAGCATAAAGACGTGTATTAAAAACTTCCTCCGATTGCAAAAGCAGACGGCTACAAGCTTTAAAAAGGATTTGAGGCTTGGCTTATTTACTTTTCAATGTGCCAAGTAGCGCATAGTAATGCGCCTTAAAATTACTCACTTTTGCAAGCGCCTTGCCAGTGAGATGAAACTGGGCAGTGTACTGTATGTACTCTAAATAATTTTAGGCTTTGTTGTCAAGTGTCTAAATTTTGCGTACAATTTAGTGGGAGAAATATGAGCGGGAAAAATAACGGTCTTTTTTCAAAACTTGAAGGGATTGTAGGGAAAGAACCGCCTCTTAAGGTTTTAATAGTGGCGGCTGAATCCTCGCCTTTTGCCGCCGTCGGCGGCTTCTCAAGGGTGATAGAAGCCCTTTCCACAGCTTTAAGAAAAACCGGACATGAGGCAAGAGTGTTTTTGCCAAAATTTGGTTTTATTGACGAAGAGAAATATGAGCTTGAGATGGTTTTTGCGGATTTAGCGGTTCCGACGGGAGACGAAGCCACCCCAAATCTTATCTGCAATGTTAAAAAATGTGTACTTCCTTCCGGTGTAACGGTTTATTTTCTTGAAAACATGGAGTATTACGAAAAAAGAGCCAATGTTTACGGCTACTCTGACGACCCCACTCGCTGGGCTCTTTTATCAAGAGGCGCTTTAGAATTTCTAAAAAGGCTTCCCGAAACAGAGGAGTTTCTTGACGATGATTTTTACCCTGATGTAATTCATTGTAATGATTGGCATACTGGTGTTCTCCCTAACTATTTAAGCTCTTATTACAATAACGACCCGAAGCTTTCCAAGGTTGCCTCACTGTTAACAATTCATAATCTTTATTATCAGGGGCTTTTTGACCCACAAAATATAAGCGAGCTTGACTTTGACGATGGAAAATCCGATGTTGCACCTTTTTTCTCCGAAGCGCTTAACAAGCAGAATTTTATGAAAAGAGGAATTATTTACTCCGACGCGGTGAACACGGTTTCGCCAACTTACTCTAAAGAGATACTAACCCAGGAATTTGGTGCAGGTCTAGACAGGCTTTTGCTTGAGGTCAGAAGCAAAGTCTATGGAGTTTTAAACGGCTTGGATACTGAATCGTTTGACCCCGCGACCGACAAAGTCATAGAGAAAAATTATGACGCCTTTTCTTTGGAGCAGAGGACGGCAAACAAAGTGGCAGTCCAGAAAGAGTACAACATAGCCGTTTCGGATGAAATACCTCTGATCGGCTTTGTGGGAAGGCTTGATCAGCAGAAAGGTATTGACCTTATAGTTCCTGCGATGAAGTATCTGATTAAAGACTTCGGCGTTCAGTTTGTGCAGGTTGGGGGAGGGGACCTTACTTATACGGAGCAGTTTAGAGAACTTAAATCGGCTTTTCCTAAAAATGTGGGACTTCACCTGCTTCCTAATTTCACCCTTCCAAGGCTTATTTTCGCGGGATGTGACATGATCCTGTACCCTTCAAAGTTTGAACCTTGCGGCATTGTACAGCTTGAGGCAATGAGGTACGGAGCGATACCTATTGTGAGGAAAGTCGGAGGTTTGGCTGATTCAGTTGAGAATTTTGACCCCAAAACTCACAAAGGTACAGGTTTTGTTTTTGAAGATTATGATGTAATAGCCTTCTATGGCCAGCTTGTGCGTGCTGTTGAAAGCTTTAAGCATAAAGAGGTATGGAGAGTAATTCAGAAAAACGCTATGAGGAAAGACTTCAGCTGGAATAAAAGCGCAAAAGAGTATGCAAAGATTTACAGAAGAGCAATGGAATTTCACAAGAAAAGTTCGGTTTCCCACGTCTCTAGTTTTGGAATGTAAATAAAGTTAATGATTGTTTCATTTCTTTTGCACCTTTATCAACCCCCTTTTCAGTATGCTCGCATTTTTCACGAGCTAGCGAGTGAGTGCTACGTTCCTCTTGTAAGACTTTTAAAAAGAAAAAAGGAGTTTAGAGCAACTCTTAACATTCCCTTAAGTCTTCTTGAATGGTTTGATAAAGAGAAAGTGGAAGGCTTTACGGAAGAAATTGCGCTTTTGAGGGATAAAGAAGTGATTGAGCTTACCGGAAGCGCAGCCTATCACCCGATTCTTACTAAATTAAGTGAGGCCGAAGTTGAAAGGCAGATCATTTTAAATGAGGCAGGTCTTGGGTATTATTTAGGCAGAAGGCAGGGTTTTGAGGGTGAGAATGCCTTTATGATAAAAAACTTAGGAGGTTTTTTCCCCCCTGAAATGGCTTTTAACTCGGACTTAGGGAAGCTTGTAGAGAGTTTGGGTTATGAATGGGTAATTCTGGACGAAGTTAGTATTCCGGGGGATAAAAGAGAGGAGGTAAAAAGCTCCGGAATCTTTTACAGGCTTTTGGGATCTAACCTCAAGATTTGTTTTAGAGACAGGGGGTTAAGTTTGGGCGTTGCTTATAAAAGAGATTCTGATCCTGGTGATTTCATAGAAGGTTTGAAGTTTTTAAGCTCTTTGGGAAGAAAATTTGCCTTGATAGTTTTAGACGGAGAAACTTTTGGTCACCATAACAAAGGAGGCATAGACCTTCTTGATAACTTGTTAGATTCGATTTTAGCGGAAGGACATACATTTAGTACACTTAGCAATCTTATGCACGAATTTGATAGTAAGAAAGAAACGCCTGTGGTGGAAGCTTCATGGGGGGCTTCGGATGAAGATATGAAAGAGGGGAATGTTTATCCTAAATGGTATTTATCTGGCAATGAAGTTCATAGTGCTTTCAGCGATTTTGAATCTCTTATGCTAAGCAGTTTATCTAAAGTAAGCAAAGAAATGGGAGGTAAGACCAGCGGAGACCATATTGGAAATCTTCCGGTCTGGGACTTTAATAAGGTTTCAGTCAGCTCCGATTTATCGGAGAATGAAAAAAGTTTTATTAAGTCAAGAATACTTTTAGATAAAGCTCTTAACTCTGATAAATACTGGTGGTCATCAAAAAATCCTTTTTTTGACGTTAATCTTATAAAACGAAGTCTTGAGCTTTTTGTAAAGTCTGCTGAAAAAATAAGCCCGTTGGACCAAGATATATTAAAGGATATTAAAGTATTAAAGGAAAGGGTGCTAAATTCTATCAAATAGAAACTTTGTATGCTTTGGGTTAATTTTTTACATTTTTATCAGCCTCCTACACAAAAAAAATACTGGGTTGATAAAATTACGGAGGAATCTTACAGGAAGATAGTGGATCATTTGCTTCAAAATGAGAATGCAAAGCTCACGTTAAATGTAAGCGCCGTTTTATGTGAACTCTGGGACACATACGGCCATCATGATGTTATTAATAAGATCAGGACTCTTCTTGAAAGAGGTCAAATTGAACTTACGGGTTCAGCGAAATATCATCCTCTTCTTCCTAAACTCCCAGATAGTGAAATTAAGCGCCAGATATACCTGAATGAACTCTCCCTTTATAAATACTTTGGTATCGAGGGTCCAATTCTGTCAAAAAAGTATCAAGACGGAGGTCAGATTTCTTTAAAAGGGTTCTTTCCACCGGAAATGGCTTACTCATCACATTTGGCAAGGATTGTGGGGGAGCTTGGATACAGGTGGATTCTTGCAGAAGAGCTCTCTTATGCTTATGAGTTTGGAAAAATTGATTTCTCCCGATTGTATAAGGTAAAAGGGACCGACCTCATCATATTTTTTAGAGACAGGTACTCCTCATTCAAAGTTCTTTCAGGCCAACTTGCCACCTCAAAATTATTTCTTGAAGAGTTCAAGGAGAAAGGAACTTCGGGAAAATACTTCCTGACGGCAATGGATGGGGAGACCTTCGGCCATCACAGACCGGGTCTTGATAAAACACTTGCTGAAATCTATAGGGACAAAAGCATTGACCCAAAAAAAATATCAGAGCTTTTAGAACTTCCTTTTGAGATTTGCGAGGTTGAAACCTTACCTGCAACTTGGGCGTTAATGGAAATTGATATCACTTCCGGTGTTCCATTTGCCAGATGGGACGATCCTGACAACATAATTCATAAAATGCAGTGGGACTTGACATACCTTGCTATAGAATGTGTGAACAGATCATCTTTTTCGGGTCTGAAAGATGAAGAGTTGTCCAAATTATCTGAATTTGAGGTGGAAAAGTATAAAAAAGCAAGAAACCTCCTGGATAGATCACTTCATTCCGATCAGTTCTGGTGGGCAAGTGCTAAGCCGTGGTGGAGCCTTGAGATGATTGAGCGTGGAGCTAAGGAGTTATCAGACGTAGTAGATACGGCGCCTGACTCAACTGAAAAAGATAAAGAAAAAGCAAGAAAGTTCTACTTTGATATTATAACGACCGGTTTTGAGTGGCAGAGAACGGGAAAAGTTGACGAGACATCAAGAAAGTATGATGAAGAAATCAAAATGGTTGTTGATAAGGATCTTTCCAAATACTCAAAGAAGGATGTTTTAGAAATGGTTGATAGGCTTACAAAAGAGATGAATGAGCTTTCAGGGAATCTTGAGTTTGAAAGAGCGACCCAGCTAAGAAACAGAATAAAGGAGCTTTTGGTTTTCATTGACAAAAATTATGCCGATTAAACTGCTTTTTGTTTGCAGCAATAATAAAGACAGAAGCACTACTGCGGAGGATTTATATAAAAATGATCCGAGGTTTCAGGTAAAATCCGCAGGGACAGAGCTGGGGGCGACACAGCCTGTAACAAAAGAACTTGTGAACTGGGCCGATACGGTAGTGGTAATGAGTGATAAGGAGGATAGGCACGCCTTTAAGCTATATCAGAAGTTTCCTTATTTAAGACCCATGAAGAAAAGGATCATAGACTTTAACATTCCCGATAACTACATTCGCGGGGACCCAGAGCTGGTTAAGCTAATACAAGAGAGGATGGAGAGGTATTTTCCCGTCTAGGTCGGTTTGTCATCCCGTTTGTTCTTCACACCATAAATCTTAACTGTTAAACTTGACGTGATGAAAGTTTTGTTTGCTGTTTCGGAGGTTGCCCCAATTATAAAGGTAGGGGGTTTGGGTGATGTGGCCGGCTCACTTCCCAAGGCTTTGGAAAAACTTGGGGTTGATGTTGACGTTATTGTTCCTTTTTATTCAATTATAAAAAGAGGAGATTACAAGATTATCAAGCAGTTGACCATAGAAGTCCCTTATTCGGGGGAAACGCATGATGTTTCGGTATATAAAACTAAAATTCCCGGCTCAAACGTTGATGTTATCCTTCTTTTTAATCAAAGATTTCTCTCGGGGGGCGGAGTTGATGCCTTTTCTTCTTTAAAAGACGAGGTAGCGAGATTTGCCTTTTTTAACAAGGCGGTTGTTGAGTTTATTAAAGCTTCATTTAACATTTATGATCTCATTCATTGCAATGACTGGCACACAGGGCTTATAACGCATCTATTGGAGGAGGAAGTCGGGGAGGAAAGGCCTGCAACTCTCTTAACCATCCACAATGTTTCTTATCAGGGACAGTCAAGTCTTGAGCTTGTAAGAGAAGTTGATTTAAGCATTCCGCTTCATAGGATTCTTCAATGGGATCTTGAAGATAATAATATTAACTTTATGCTTGAGGGTGCAGCCTCGGCAGACGCCGTTAACACTGTATCACCTTCATATGCTAAAGAGCTTCTTTTTGATGATATTGGCGGGCAAATCTCCGATATTTTAAGAGGGAGAAGCGGAAGGTTTTTTGGAATTTTAAATGGCATTGATAATTCATATTTTGACCCCGAAAAAGACAGAAATATCAAATACCGATTCGGCGTAAGAGACTGGAAAGAAGCAAAAAATGAAAATAAAGCCCTTTTGCAGAAGGAGCTTTCTCTTCCAGTTAAAAACGTCCCGTTCGTGTCTCTTATCTCTAGGCTTGATCCCAAGCAAAAGGGTCTTGACCTCCTGTGGGAAAGCCTAAAGGACATCTTAAAGCTTGATCTTCAGTTTGTGCTTCTTGGGAAGGGAGATAAAAAATATGAAGAGATGCTTGCAAACCTTTCAAAAGTTAAAAAATACCATGAAAAGCTTTCCATCTCTCTAGGCTTTGACGAGGGTTTAGCAAGAAGAATTTACGCTTCCTCCGATATATTTTTGATGCCCTCAAGAACGGAGCCGTGCGGCCTTTCACAAATGATTGCAATGAGATATGGGGCTTTGCCTGTAGTTCATAACGTGGGCGGGCTTAAAGACACTGTTAAGGATGGTATTGACGGCTTTTCATTCAATATTTTCTCTCCTAACGCTTTTTTAAGAGCGGTCACAAGGGCTTACAAACTTTACGGAAGCAGGAAATGGGATGCCATGGTTAAAAATGCACTAAAAAATGATTTTTCGTGGTCAAAAAGCGCGAAAGAATACAAAGAGCTTTATAAGAAGGTGATAGAATTAAGAAAGTAAATGGGCAAGTTTATTTTTGATCCCTTAACTGGGGAGCCGACAATTTTAGCTACTGAAAGAGCAAAAAGACCCGAGGAGACGGCAAAAGCGGGGACCATGTCGGTTACCGATCATGTTTGCTACTTTTGTAAGGGAAACGAGCATTTAACTCCTCCTGCCACTTATAAAGACCAGGAAGACTGGCACGTTAGGGTAATTAAGAATAAGTATCCCATAGTTGAGGATCATGAGGTTATCATCCACAGCCCCGATCATGATAAAGACCTTGAGGACTTGGACCACGAGCAGGTGGTAAGAGTAATAAGGGCTTATTTAAACCGCGCCAATTTTTACGGCTCGCAGGAAAAAGAGGTGTTTATATTTAATAACCGCGGAAAAAAGGCTGGAGCTTCGCTTGTCCACCCCCATTCACAGATCATTGCATTAAAAGGCTTTCCTGGGATTCTGCAGAGTGAGAAAGAGTGGTCAATCCGCTACTACGATGAGAAAAACACGTGCTATTGGTGCGACGAGATCAGCGAGGTCCTTGCGGGGAAAGACCGGGTCATACTTGAAACCAGTCATTTTGTGGTTTTTGTGCCGAAAGCCTGCAGATGGTCTTATGAAATCAGAATTACCCCGAAAACTCACCGCCCAAGCCTTGTTTTTATTGACGAAACCGAGATTAATAATTTTGCCGGGGTTTTGCAGAAAGTTGTGCAGGCTTATGGAAACGCATTTAATTATCCCGACAGAAATTTCTGGATTCATACTGAAAGATTTGACCCTTTTCACTGGCATGTGGGTTTTTTGCCTCACTTAAAAGTGTTTGGCGCAATTGAGCTTGGGGCGGGGATTTGGGTATCGGATAAAGCCACCCCTGAAGACGCCGCAAAGCTTTTAAGAGAGAATATTTGACATTCCCATTATTTGACATTCTTTTCCTTTTGTATATTATTGCGAGTGGCAGGCGGAGAGCAAGACGATTGGTGGCTGCACCGAGCATTCACCGCTGGGGTTTTACTTTCCGCCTGCTTTAGGTGCCGTGTGAGGGATCCCTCCTCCAAAGAATAACTGATGATCAGTCAGCGCATCTTCAAAGGATTCCTCACCGGCACTTTACATTCATAGAGAGACTTGTTTAAGGCTTGATAATATAGAAAAATTGTCAAGCCTTTTTATTTTAATGTTCTTACGGTGATTGAATGGGAAGTGTTGTTTCCAGCGGCGTCATAGGCCGTGGCTTTAATTGTATAACTTGCGTTTGGTTTGCCTGTCGGCTTCCATAAGCACGTGTAGGGGGAGGTCGTATCCGCACATTTTAAAGCTCCATTAACATAAAAGTTAACTTTTGTAACGCCTACGTTGTCTGTTGCCGTTGCCTGAATGGTTATATAGGCGTTTCTTTGTATGATCGCGGTATTAAGTGGGTAAGTGATGTTTACCGAGGGAGGAGTTGAGTCGGGTGCGGGGGTTGCAGTGGTAGTGGGGGTGGCAGTTGGTGTAGGGGTCGGGGTAGGTGTTGGCGTTGGAGTGGAAGTCGTTGTTGGAGTGGGAGTAGGTGTCGGTGTAGGTGAAGCGGTTTGGCTTATTATGAACGAATCCGTAAAATTACCGGAAGGCAAGCCTACATATGAAGCGTTTAATTCTGAACTTGAAACATCAACTTTTAAGTACCCTTTCCTTTTGGTGCATCCGCTTGAAGGGTTATTGCAAATGTTGTCTCCCATCCATCTGACAAAGTAAGGAGCTTCGGGATCTGCAGTATTAAGGGAGTATAAGCCCGCGCCTGCCGTCCCCGCAATCACTACAACTGGCCCGTTGCCTTTTGTGTAACTTCCATCGGAACCATCATCAGAAACGCACCCTGCATTATATGAGCCTGAACTGATTGCCGTACAGGTTGTTGAATGGAGAAGCTGCTTGCTCCTTTGGTAATCATGGTCATGTCCCTGAAGAACTAGATCAACTTTCTTGTCAATGAGGAGGTTTAAAAGGCTAGTTGAAATCTCGCATGATTTAACTCCCATGGTGATGCAGTTTTTATGCATGGCAACAACTACCCATGGGATTTGGGCCGCTCTTGCCGAGTCTATGGTATTAATAAGCCAGTCTCTGTGTGCGCCCGAAGAGTAGCTGTAGGTTTCCGATCCGTAAGTTAAAGCGGGGGATATTAAAATTACCCTTACCAGGTTTTGGTAATCAAAATAGTATTCTTTTGCATAGTCACTTCCTCCCGGCAAAGGCCCCAGTGTGGAGCTTCCATGGGGAAGACAAACCTTAAAATTGTCTATCAGCCCGTCATCTCCATTGTCTTCGTGGTTTCCCGAAATGAGCTCATAAGGATAGCCTTCGGGGAATCTCCTTATTGTATTTGTGGGGTAGTTTGAGTATTTGACAAAGTTGCACCACTCCGTTTCCGGTGAAGCAGCCGTTGAGAAGGCTCCGTATTTTAAGTCTCCGAGGTGGATGAAGAAGGTTGAGCCATTGGCAGCTATTGAGTCCAGGACTGCCCTGGCGTCCGAGCTTCCGCCCATATCTCCTGCGGCCGAGAACGTAAAAGCGGTCGCCGAGAGTGTTTGTGAAGTTTCAGCCTTATTCTCACCAGGCCCAAAAAGAGTTCCTATTAAAAGGCTTTGAAGCTTCCTGGCTAGATCAAGTAAATATTCTGAAAGCGGCACGGAGGCCCCGCTTTCACTCTTTATTACAGGTTTTGACAGCTCGGAGATTTTTGAGGCATAAACGGTATCAGCCTCAATATCTTGATTTTCAACCTGCATGGAGTATTCAACGTTGGCTCTAGCGAGTTTTTGGAGCGGTTTTGGACTCAAAAATAGAACCGCTACGGCGGTTAGTAAGAAAAAGAATGTTTTTAATTTGAGTTTAGATAAAGGCTTCATTTGTTTTACTAGGCGAGGGCAAAAAACCTTCCTTAAAGTTTATGCTCTCACAGAATGCTCCAGGCTGTCAAACGGTGCAGTAGGCCCGCCGTGGTTCGGGTTTGAAAGACAACAGGATATGCCTCTTAAGGGGAACTCGGAGCGCAATGTTTTGTCATCCTGGACTTGATCCAGGATCTAGATTCCCGCTTTCGCGGGAATGACAATGTTGATCTCCGCTCTCACGAGAATGACATTGCATTGCGCGAGAAAGAACGCCGCGAGTTCTGTGCTATACAATTAATTATTAGAGACTAGCGGACGTGACCCCGTAGAGGCATATCCTGTTGTCTTTTCTGCCATTCTACTGGGAAGAGTAGACAGTTATTGAGGTTGTGGAGGTATTGCCCGCGGCATCAAAGGCTTTTGATGATAATGTATAAGATGCATTGGGTTTGTTTCCAACTTGCCAGGCACAGGAGTAGGGAGCGGAAAGATCCGAACACAGAGCGGAATTATTGGCGCGGAATTCAACTTTTGTAACACCCACATTATCGGAAGCGGTAGCATCAATTGTAACCGAAGAGTTTCTCTGCACAATGGCCCCGTTTGACGGCGATGTTATAGATACCGTAGGCGCTGTAGCATCACTTGATGTTGGTGCGGCGCAGTTATCGCCTTTGCCGTTTGGAACACAGGCAAGATCAGATGTAAAGATAACTCTGTCAACTTTGGTATCAGCCTCTCTTCCAATCAGCTTCACAGTGTGGGTTCCCGCAGTTAAAGTAACCTCGGTTTTATCTGAAGTTACCCCGTCTTGATAATCAACCCATGTCCAGGTATTGACTGGCATTCCGTTTAAGTCTGAAACGTTCATGGCGCAGCCCCCATCTACCTGCAGGTAATAAGAGTTTGAAGAATCACCTGCCGACATTATTCTGCTCCAGACTTTATAAGTTCCTTGATCAAAAGATAAAATCAATGTAGCCGTACCTGTATTTGTCGGAAGCGTTACGCATGTCGGTGCCGCCACACTGAAGGTAAAGTTATAGTCTGTTGTGTTTACGTTCCCGAGAGTATCGGCACATTTAACGTAAATTGTGTAGGAAGTGCCGTCCTCAAGACCGGTGACAAGTGAAGAATGAGAAGTGCCTCCGGTTGCCGCAAAAGGCCATCTCATAAGGGGATATGAGATGTCAGGAGCGCTGTCATATCTGCATGTGGCATTCTCGTCGGTTGTTGCGCTGATTGTTGTGAAGGTTGTGCCTTCGGGAAGCTCAATGGTCGGAGATCCGTTTGATACTACCGGTGGAGTAGTGTCAGGTGGGGGTGTCGGAGTTGGAGAGGGCGTGGGGGTAGGGAGTGGGGCACTAATTGTGAAACCGTCAGAGAAGTTGCCGTTTGTTACGCCTACATAATTTGCGACAAGCTGGGTGTCTGTTACCGTAGCCTTTAAAAATCCCTTTCTCGCGGTGCAGCCTGATGTCGGGTTGTTGCAGATTGAGACATTATTTGCGTTTCCCATCCACCTTGCAAAGTAGGGCGCTTCGGAATCGGATGTGTTTACCCCCTGAAATCCCGCGCCGGTTGTTCCCACTATTACAAACACGGTCCCCGCATCCTTAGTGAGTTCTCCGTCCAAGCCGTCTTCAGTCACGCAATCGGAGTTATATGTGTTCGCGGATACTCCCGTACAATTTGGGTTGATAGCAAGCTGTTTGCTCCTTTGATAGCTGTGCTCTCCACCCTGAAGCACAAGATCCACCTTCTTTTCAATAAGAAGATTCATAAGGGACTGTGATATTTCACATGATTTAACCCCCATGGTAATGCAGTTTTTGTGCATCCCAACAACCACCCATGGAATATTTTGTGATCTTGCAGAGTCTATGGTGTTTGTTAGCCATGTTCTGTGTGCGCCTGAAGAATAATCATAAGTTTCGGATCCGAACGTAAGATCAGGAGATATCAGAATAATCCTGGCTAATCCTGCATAATCAAAATAGTACTCTTTGGCGTATAAAGATCCTCCGGGCAAAGGCCCAAATGCTGTCCCGGAATGGGGTAGACATGAAGCAAAGTTATCAATGAGTCCGTACGGACCATTATCTTCGGTCTCGCCTGAAACTATTTCATACGGGAAGCCAAAAGGAAATCTGGGAGTGCTATTTTTGGGGTAATCGTAAAAGTTTACGTAGTTGCACCAACTCTGTTCGGGTGTAATTGTGTTAAAACTCATTCCGCCAAGGTGAAGATGAAACGCTCCCTGCGACGCGGCGATATTGTTTAAGACTATAGTGGCTTCACTGTTTGCGTCCGTATCGCCTCCTGCTGTGAAAGTAAAAACGGAAGATGAAAGGACTGAAGGGTTGGCATCTGATTTTACCGATTGCCAAGCAAATTGGCCCTTCCATTGCTGAAAATTACGGATTGGGTAAAGGATAGACTCCATGGTCCCGGAAAGCTTGATCTGAAAGTCTTGAAAATAATTAAATTTTTTGGAAGCGGGCATTGTGGTTGGGGTTTTAAATTTTATATATTTTCTTCCCGAAGCATTAGGGTCGGTTCCGATGTCAATTGGATCGGAATTTGGAAATGAAGCCTCCTCGGCTTCAAAAGAGAAAACGGAGGCCGCGTACACAATACCTGCTAATAGGAGTAAAAACGGGAGTGAAATTGCAAGAGCGTTTGGCAACTTGAAAATAGAAAAGCTGACTTTTTTGTTTTGTGAGTTCTTCCCAAGCAGGTTCATTTGACATTTAAATTATTTAGCTTGCGCTCTGTAATGTCAATGAATTGAGGGTTGTGAACTTCTACTCCCTATGATTATTTGAGCTCAACTTTAGCGCCTGCCTCTTCAAGCTTTTTCTTTGCTGCTTCAGCCGCTTCTTTTTTAACTCCTTCAAGAATGACTTTAGGAGCCGATTCAACAAGAGTTTTGGCCTCAACAAGCCCTAACTGCTGATTTATTTCTCTTACTGCTTTAATGACATTGATTTTGGTGGCTCCAGCATCGGCTAGTACCACATCAAATGATGTTTTTTCTTCAACCGGCTCGGCCGAAGCATTGGCTGCGCCTCCTTGAGGCATAACCATGTTCATCATGGGTGCTGATGCCGACACACCAAACTTTTCTTCAAGCGCTTTTACTAGATCATTAAGTTCAAGAACGGTCATGCTTTCAACAAGCTCCATAACTTTTTCCGCATGTTTTGATAATTCTGCCATTTTTAACACCCCCTTTATACAATATATATTGTAGTATAGTTAAACTTGTGTTATATAGATTACTGGTGGGCCCTACTTAGTGTGGGTTTGGAACTACCAATCCAAAGCCCAGGGGTGCAATTCCCCTAGGGTCCACCAAAGAAATATTGACAAAACAAAAAGCTGCGTTGTACAATACACCAGGATTGGTAGTTCCAATAAACTCTCACTAAGTGAGCTTTTCAAAGGTCCCGACTTCTGTCGGGATTTTTGATGCCCGTAAGCGCTTCTTTTTAAGAAGCGGCCCCACCTTTCTTCTTTGTAATCTCATTTAGCGCGTAAACGAATTTTCTTTTGGTTCCCGATAAGACATTTACAAATCCAAAGATAGGGGAGTTGAAAGTTGAAAGAAGCTTGGACACTAAGACTTCTTTGGAAGGCAGTTTGCTTAATGTTTCCACATCCGACTCGGGGAGAAATCCGCCATCAAAGATTCCAAGTTTAACTTTTGGCAAACCTGCCGTTTTAATAAATTCAAAGAGCTTTTTAAGAGGTGAGATAGGATCGCTGTAAGAAAGAATTGCCGCGGTTGATCCCTCAAAAGTTTTTTCAACTTCCTTTATTTCATATCCTGACTCCTTAAGTGCGATTTTAAGAAGAGTGTTTTTGGCAATTTCTATTTCAGAGCCTTCTTCTGAAAGCTTCCTTCTTAACTCGTTTGCCTGATTTGAGTTAAGCCCTTTATAGTCGGTAAAAACAATGGACTTAGCCTTTGAAATTTTATCTTTTAGAGCAAAAACCTGCTCTTTGTTTTTTTGATTTGGCATTTGATTTTCAAGCTTAGAGGATAACAATTAAAGTTTAATGCAAAGGGATCTTAAATTGTTTTTCCTCGGTAGGCTAGATTCCTCTAATTGACCCGTGTCGCCAGTTGGCTGACAGCGGGACCTTACTTTCTACGGAAACGAAGAAAGGTTACATGAGCCCCTTTCTCTTGTCAAGTATAAGAAGCTAGAGGCTTTCAAAATCTACTTTGATTGAGGGGCCCATGGTAGCCGATAAAAAACAAGATTTAATCCAGCTCGGTGAAGCTTTCTGCGGTTTGTTTGCCTTAAGCGCTTTTAACACTTCCAGAAAATTTTCTTTAAGGGCATCCTTTGAGAAGCTCATTTTGCCTATTTTTGTGTGAATGATTGGTGCGTTGGCTTCCAGTTTAAGTTCAATTCTTCCTTTTTTTAAATCGGAGACAGTTTTTTCAAGGTCATTTGAAACGGTTTGAGTTTTAGGGTTTGGCATCATTCCCGCAGGTCCTAAAATTTTGGCAACTTTTGCAAGTTTAGGCATGAACGAAGGTTCCGAAGCGACTATGTCAAAATCGGTTTTAGGTTTTATTTTCCCTTGCTCTATCATTGTAATTCCTTCTTCACCTAATGAGAGGTCGGCGCCTTTTACTTTTTCTGTTGAAAACACCGCCACTTTTACGGTCTTTCCGGTTCCATGGGGGAGAGTGACTGTTGTTCTGATATTTTGATCACCACTTTTTAAGTCAAGATCCAGATTAAAATGGGCTTCAAGAGTCGCATCAAAATTTGAGTACGAAGTTTCTTTTGAAAGATCTAAAGCCTGATCTAATGAGTACATCTTACCTTCTTCAAGGAGTTTTGAGGCCTTCTGATGCTTTTTTGATTTTAAAGTAATTTGTTTTTTCATATCAAACTACTGAAATACCCATAGACCTTGCAGTTCCTTCCACAATCTTTACCGCCTGGTTAATATCCCTCGCGTTTAAATCAGGCATCTTTCTTTTAGCTATTTCCAAAACCTGATCTTTTGTAACCTGTCCGACTTTTTGTTTGTTTGGTGTGCCCGAACCTTTGGCAACTCCCGAGGCTTTAAGAAGAAGAGATGAGGCCGGGGGTGTTTTAGTTATAAAGGTAAAGCTTCTGTCCTCATAGACAGTTAAAACGACCGGTATTATGTCATCTCCCATTTTGGCCGTTCTCGCATTAAATTCCTTGCAGAATTCCATGAGGGGAACGCCGTGCTGTCCAAGAGACGGTCCGACCGGGGGAGCGGGGGTAGCTTTTCCCGCAGGTATATTAAGTTTTACAAAAGCTTTTATCTTTTTAGCCATGTGTTGGTCTAGAAACTACTTTTACAAAGGAGCTACCTGCAAAAAATCAAGCTCCATGGGAGTCTCTCGCCCAAAAACCGAAACCAAAATCTTCACTTTTCCGGCGCTGTCGTTAACTTCGTCAACTTTTCCAAGAAAGTCAGTAAATGGTCCGTCAATTATCTTTACGCTGTCTCCGACCTTAAACTTAGCCTCAAACTTGGGGGCCTCCATTTTCATAAACTTAAGGATGGACTTAACCTCGGCTTCGGGAAGCGGTGTCGGCGTGGTGCCCGTTCCGACGAATCCCGTAACGCCGGTGGTTGACCTTACAAGGTGCCAGGCATCATCGCTCATTACCATATTGACAAGGATGTATCCGGGTAAAAGATGCTCGTCAACTTTCCTTTTCTTCCCTTCGCTGATTACAATTTTTTCCTGTGTGGGGACAAGAATCTGACAAATTCTATCCTGATAGCCTGAAGATTCAGCCCGCTGTTTAAGCGTAATTGCGACCTTATTTTCATGGCCGGAGTATGTGTGGACGGCATACCAAATCGCGTTCGGATTAACCGTATCGGATATATTAATTATTCCTTTTTCATCCTGTTTTAATAGCGCGTCATCCATATTTTATCTTATGATAAATCTTTCAAGGCCGAGGCCAAAAACGGCATCAAGTATGGCTACGTAAATGCCAACGACCAAACTAACACCTATCACATATTGAGTCAAGCGCACGGTCTGCTTTTTATCAGGCCAATTTACCTTGGTTAGCTCGTAGTACGCCTCCTTAAAAAAACTTAGCATGATTTTAGGATTTTAGCATAAGAAAGGGCTTCAAAAAAGTGTTATCATCTCTTTATGCTTTTTAATTTCTTAAGCGGGGCAAACCCATTGATTGGCCTTTTAGCCTTTCTGATCGTGTTTTCAATGCTTGTCGTGTGCATAACGATTCATGAGTTTTCGCACGCTTTTATTGCTTTAAAACTTGGGGATCCGACGGCTAAAGCTTCAGGTAGAGTTACTCTTAATCCTCTTGCCCATCTTGATCCGGTAGGGACCCTCCTTCTTGCCCTTGTGGGGTTTGGATGGGGGAAACCCGTTCCTTTTAATTTAAACTTCCTGCGCAGTCCTAAAAGAGACGCGGCGCTTATTTCACTGGCCGGGCCTGCATCTAATTTCTTGTTTGCGGTTGTATTTGGTTTAATTCATAAGGTATTTGGACTGGGGTTTATCGGAAACATTTTAGAGTCTTTGGTTTACTTTAACTTGATTCTATGTTTTTTTAACCTTATTCCGGTGCATCCACTTGATGGATTTAAAGTTGTGTGGGGATTTTTGCCCCCCGATCTATCGGAGCAGTGGCTTGATCTTGCACCATACGGTCTTTGGATACTCCTTCTTTTGATTTTTGCCAATGTGACCGATTATTTTGTCTCACTTCCGGTCGGGTTCTTAGTCAAGCTTCTTCTATGACAACATTTATTAACCTAATAAATACGGCTTACAGCTTTTATTCACATAACTGGGAGCTTGTGTATTTTGGGGGTTTCGCGCTTTTGTGCTTTTTAAGGCTTGTTATTAAGCCATCAAGATTTTACGCGTTTTTGGCTCTTGGATTTTTATCTCTTCTTTTTGAATTTGAGTATACAAAGCATCTTGTGCCTCATGTGAGGGAGAATGTCACCGAACTCATACTTGTTGATCCTCACAGGAGATCTTTCAACCTTGCCGACTTGTTTTTTTCAAAACTCTTTCCTGTTTTTTTGCAAATGTTTGGCTGGTTTTTAATTTTTGTTTCCGTTTTTTTCCTGCATAAGGAAAACCCTTCAACTGAAGCAAAAAAAGTATATTGACAGTTATCTATAATATTATAAAATATAGTTAGTCCTGAGATGCACGAGCATGGCTTGGTGACTAATTGATTTCCTCAACCTTTAGATAAAGGGAATTCAAATTTTCGCATTCTGTGGAGTGTGAATGAGAATACCCACGTTATTTTGAGGGGGATCACTAACAAGCCGTCGGCATCATCGGGGCGCGGTCTTATCTTTATTTCTTTAGAATTTATACTTAACGAAAGTTCCCGCTAATTCTTTACCTAATCGTATCACCCTTTAAAATTGGGTCTTGCTTTGTTATTTTTGTATAATTAAAATTTCACAATTCGAAAACTTGAAAGGAGAATGACGATGGCAAAACTAACTTGCCCGTTTTGCGGGGAGGAAGTTTTTCCTCCAAAGGAGGAGAGGCTTATTTACAACTGCAGTCGCTGTGCCAGAGATGGAAGAAGGACAGTTTACGCGCTTGTAAAGATTGAAACGGGGGAGATGGCGTATGAACAAGGTATGTTAGATCTGATGTACAAAACACTCTCCGGCAAAGGATTTGATCCAGAAGACGAATCACTTCCCAGGTTCGCTTACTCTCGGAGGAATTTCTTTAACCAGGAAACCGGTGAGGTAAGTAGCGACTGGCCGGGGACCGGAAGAGATCTGTGGGGTGTAGCCTTCATGGTTCTCTTTTCCCAAGTTGATCATACAGGCGAGGTTTTTGTGGACGTCTAACTGATGAAGATTGCAGGAATCACCGGCCTATTAACCCTAGGCCGGTTTTTTATGCTTTCATATAGCCTTTTTTTACCCTATACTTCTTCCGTGATTAAGGTTAAGGACCTCGCAAAAGAATACTTTGCAGGCGAAACCCTCTTTCAAGGGGTTACTTTTGTGCTTTCTAAAAATGAAAAAGTCGCTTTAACCGGCCCGAATGGCTGCGGCAAAACCACGCTTCTTAAGATAATTGCAGGGCTTGAGGAAAAAACAGGCGGTTCAGTTCTCCTTGAATCGGAAAAACTCGGATTTCTTCCGCAGGAACTTGATCTGCCTCTTGAAATCTTGGCAGGAGAATTTTTAGAAAAAATTATCCTAAAAATGGGTAAAAAGCATCTTGTTGACGCTCTCTTGTCACGCCTTGGCTTTTCAAATTTTGATGAATACACAAAAATAGGCTCTTTGAGCGGGGGAGAACAGATGAAGCTAAAGCTCCTTGAAGTTTTAGCGGATGAACCCACGAGCCTTTTACTTGATGAACCTACAAACCACCTGGATATAGACGGTATTTTATGGTTTGAGGATTTTATAAAAAATTTTAAGGGAAATGTTTTAATGATTTCCCATGACCGATCTTTCATAAATAACACGGTCTCAAGGGTTTTTGAGCTTGAGAATAAAGAATTTCATGTTTTTGAAGGAAATTATGATACTTTCCAGGAGCAAAAGTTTCAGTTTCTCGAGAAGAAAAAGGATGAATATACAAGATTTTTAAAGAAAAAGAAGAAGCTTGAGGATCTTTTAGCCCTTGCTCACAAGATAGTAGGGAGCAAAACCGGAGCTGTAAAAGCAGCCAAAAGCCGTTTTAAGAGGGAGATTGAAGAAAATAAAGTTTCAAGATATGAAATTAAGAAAATGGAAAACTTACGCATTGCGGGTGATACCCACTCGGGAAAGCTTATCGTAAAAGCTGAAAAGCTGGCCAAATCTTTTGATGGAAAGCCTGTTATCTCTGATGTTGATTTTGAAATAAGAGGCAAAGAGAAAATTTGGCTTTTTGGGCCAAATGGAGCGGGAAAAAGCACCATTGTTAAACTAATTTACTCAAATTATCTTTTGAGGAATGATAAATCACCGGAAAATAGCGCTATAAGCCTATTAAAAGCTGATTCCGGAGATCTAAGAGTAGGGGAGAGGTTGAAAATTGGGTACTTTGCTCAATCAAATGAGCCAATTAACCTTGATCTAAATGTATTGGACTACTTTTTACAGAACTCCTCTCTGATATATGACAAGGCTTACTCTCACCTGAAAAACTTCTTATTTGAAAGGGAGGCATTAAATAAAAAACTTAAAATGTTAAGCCCGGGGGAGCGTGCAAGGTTGAAGCTATCGGTCTTTGCCTGCGGTGAATATGATTTTTTGATCCTTGATGAGCCCACAAACCACCTTGATATTTCGGCAAAGGAAGCTGTTGAAAGTGCGTTAAGGGAGTATCAGGGCGCTCTGCTTCTTGTCTCCCACGACAGGTACTTTGTGAGCGAGGTTGATGTGGATAAGGTGATGGAGTTAAGAGACGGTGGATTAAAGATCAGGTATCTTTAAGTAAATTTTAAGTCCGGCTTTACTTTCACAATTAAAATCTTGTAAGCTAAGTATGTGAGTAATGTCGCCGAGACAGAGGGTATAAAAAACGAACTTTCAACCTCTCAAATAGAAGAATTGAATGAGCGCTTAGTTTCCGATTTATTTGATACATTCGGTGCGGAGCTGACAGAAAAAATTTTAGGCAAAGCTGCAGGGAATTCCATTGAAACAATAACAACTACCGATGGGATTGTTCTAATACCGGCATCTGGAGTTATTATCATGCCAAAAGGAATGGATCCTTTGGAGGCCCACAACATTTTGAACGGAGCGGTCTGGGGAAAGGTTGTTAATAGGATGTTTGAAGAAGATAAAGCTGTACGCGCTGATATTAAATTAAGCATTGGGCTTAAGGAGGGGGCATCTCAGAACTTAGTGAATTCTGCCGAGGGCGAATACGAGGGTTTGACTATTAGAAAACTTGAACCTGATCCTAAAATTGATCCGGATAACATTAAAGATTCGCAGATAGCAAAAGCCAGAGCATTGGTTATGGCCGCGCTTGGGAAGGGAATGAGAGACACTTCCGATACCAATAGACCGATAGAGACAATAAGGTTTAAGGATAAAGAAGGGAATGAGATTCACGTAGAGTACGATACCAAAACCGGATCTCCGTATTTTTCAGACGAGGAGGGTAAACGGGTTTTGCTTTCGAATGATGATGTGAGGGCGCTTTACCCAAGGTTTTACAAAGGAGGCCCACAAACCGGAGCTACGATTTCTGGTATCCAAGCATTAGAAAATACACCGCAGGGTCAGGAAATTCAATCCAGCGTTAATTTAGAAGTTCCTGATGACACTGCGCGCGAAAAGCTTCTTAATTTTTTTGATAAAAATTCCACTATAGTTAGGGGCGTTTTTATGACCGGAGAAAAACCTAACGCACTTCAGGAATTATTCCATCGTCTTAGCCTTGAGAGGGATGACGAGGGAATACTGCGGAGAGATGGTTTTGTCACTTGGGATGAAAGTGACCCGAATAATTTTTCATTAATGGAGAGTTTGCTTTATACCCATGAGCCCGGTTCTGATCTTGGCAAGAGGACGGGGAGAAATTTTGAACCGTTAGTAATCTCCGACCGTTTGATAGTTTTAAGGGATTGTTACTTAGACGATCGTGGAAAGCCATATATTGTTTTGGAAAAAGCTGATGGTAAGTGGAATGCGAAGAGGTTTTCCCCGGATGAGAGTTAAAACGCCTCCGAGGTTCTGATAAAACCGGAGGCGATAAAGCTAAGCGGCAGTTGGGAATCCGGTGCCGCCGTTTCTGAGTTATTCGTAATTTGAAGCCCAGTCCCCTTCATCGCCGACAAAGATGCGGGAGACCTCGAAGGGTTCAGCAGTCAGCACCTTGCGAAGCATGACGGTAACGGCGTCGGCAGTTACAGCGGGGTTATCTGTTTCCAAAGTGACCTTGATGTGCATTTTGTTACAAATGCGGGTTGTGCACTTCAGGACCCTCACAATAACGTCGTCTTCGTCCACTCCAAACGGAATAAGCCCCTCCACCAGGGCTTTTTCCAGCAGGTGGGCGTATTGAACCAGAATATCTTCCAAACCCTTGTCTGAGGGGTCAAAAGTAAGGTAAGCCATGGCCTTTCTCCTTTCTTTGTTGATATTATCATAATTATCAAATTGCCGCGTAGGCTCTCAAACTCGCGAAAGTGAATTTCACTAGTTCATTCAGGATTGGATTTAAGTATAATAGTTTTGTGGGTAATAAATCCGCCTCCGATGTAAGTTTTGATATAGATCCCGATGCACAAACCAAAATTCCTGGACAAGAAGACACCTCGCTTGTAGGTGAGCTCTTTCCAGGCGCAGCCATTTCTAATGATTCTAAAAAAAGACCTGATAAAAAAAATGATGAGGAGCCCGGTTATGACGATAGTCTCCCCCATGATTGGTTTAAACCAGAACCAGGCGATTATATTCCTCCTGTTTTTAAAGGTATGGATGAATCACAACTTTTCCCAAATGCCTACGTACAACCAGAAAGTACGATAACAATTGAAGAGTTTAGAGAGCTTTCCGGTAAGGGACAGCCGATACCCAAAAGGGATTCCTTTGAAGAATCCAGAATATTGAATGAGGAAAGGGCTGCTAGAAGATTTTATCCGGTTCAATATAACTCAAGAAAGGATTACTTAAAGTCTAAAGCAAAATATTTGCCTCAATCTTCTTCATTTAGCTTAAGGCTTGCCGAGATCGAAAATCAGGCAGCCCCTAGATCCCCAGATGAAACTGTAAAAGCCTATATTGGTCTTTTAGAAAATAATGTATATCCGGTTTTTAAGTCAGAAATGCCGGCAATGATGTTCTCTTTTACCGACACCTTTGATACCAGAGCGGGAGGCAGCCATGCTCATTTCATGAATGAGTTTTTAGTTCCCGCTTTAAAAAGCTATGAAGAAGCGACAAAAACTTTTGATCAGGCATCAAAAGAAGAAGCCATGAAATCTTTATCCGATTTTGCTACCAGTCATTTTCATACGGATCATGGGGTGTTTAACACATTAAGATATGAATTTGCCGCATCAGTCGTTAATGTAGGCGGAGTTTCCGGCCTTCCTTATGTTAAAGAACTTTTTGAAGACTTGTCAGAAAAGATAAGGGATTCAAGTGAACGGAGCACGGCAATTATAAAACAGTAGGTCGGTATTTCACCCTCCTCAGACGCTGTTTGGGCTTTTAATACCAAAACCGGTGAGCTTGGCTTCTTTGATACCGTCGATCTCTCGGATACCATAGTACCCGCTGGTCCTTTAACCGACGAAGAGTATTTTACCCCTTCGGAACTTGAGTGGGGATCTCATGAACATATGCTCCTTCATCTTGATGTGCTTGATTATCTTGTTAGATTTGGAGAATCCGGGACTTCAGAGGACAAGGAGGCATTAATCGGTTTTCTTTGTGACTTTATGCGATACCAATCAAATGGTGCCCTTAGGCACTATGTGCAGGCTTTTGAAAAGCTTGGTATTAATGACGCTTATGAGCCTCTTCTTGCGAATCTTGAAAGCAGTGACGTTCTAACTAAAAGAATGTCGGCGGAAGTTTTATATAGGCTGGAGCTTGGAAAAATAGGTGTAGAGAGCGAGGAAGGGGTAAATTATTTTGATAAAGTTTACCATCTTGTAAAAGAGAAGGATCCTGAATTTTTTGTAAGGCTTTATGGAAGCGGTGATTCTTATGTTCAAAGAATAGACAATAGCGGTTCGATTGGTGTTTTTCAAGGAGATGGGAGGCTTTTGGGGTTTTTTAAACTTGATTTGGAAGAAGAGGCAAAAGCAGTTGATGCCCTTGTGTTAGAACTTTCTTCCAAAGATGTATTTTTACCAAAAGCGGATGAAACTGAAGAGCAAAGAGCCTCACGGGAATTCTTCCTTCAGCTTTTTTTGTCTGGATATGGAAAGCTTTTTGATGAAATGGACAAGAAAACGGGCGTTAAACTAAGTTCACTTAAATTACATGAGCAAGGCTGGTTTGTAGTTCATTACTCATCTTTGGAGGAAGATAAAAAAACCGAATTTACAGAGTTTATCAGAGTCTTTGGAGAAAGCGGTCTTAAAGCGTTCCTAACAATGGATTATGGAGCAAGCGGAGAAGAGATATTAGAGTTTTCAAAGTCAGAGAGAGTTTCATTTCATGAGAAAATCAGCATGTTTAATGAATTTAATGCTTTGACGCAAGAAGCCGATTCATTAAGAAGCATCCTTCGTAATACTGAAACAGCTGTGGGCGTATCCTTTTCAGACCAGGCTTATGAGGCGTTAATTAGAAAAAGCGCAGAGTTTATGAGGGCGGCTTTAATACTCGGAAGAAGCGGTGGGGATACAGATATAGAAGTTAAAGATATTTTAGATAACATGAGAATAATAAGGCATACTCTTACATTAATTGGAAACCTGTCTTTAAGCCCTTCTCCTCTTGTACTGGAGAAGCCTAAAAATGTTGATAAGAGGAACAATGCCACGGTATACGAGTTTATTAACCCGGATACTTTAGATAGACTTGTTGTTAACATCAGGCCTGAATCTGTGGAGGGGGGAGAAGCCAGGATTAATTTTAAATCTACACATGGGAGAACTAAAGAAGAGGGAAGGGTTGCAATTGATCTTAGTGACTTAAAAACCCGAGGGCACAAAGCTGTTTCGCTTGATCTTGGCGTCGGAAGGATTGAGACGGTGACGGAGGACGGTGTAAAGAGGAAAGTTTATCCTTCTGAAAGGCCGGGTAAGGTTTTAGCCCTTGTGAGTATAGAGAAAGCCCACAATGAAGCCTCTTTTTCAGGAGAACTAGCGGAGAGATTCCCGCAGGCCGCAAGAAAGTTTGATAATTACTTATCAGAAAAGTTTTAAGGCTTTACTTCCAGTTTTTTACAAGCTCTTTGTGCTCCGTTTCAAGATAAGCCCAAACAAACTCAAAGAGGACTTTAAAGGTTTCGGTTATGTCTTTATTGTCAATTAAAGTAATGATGATGTCCTTTCTTATTGTAGACATTGAGATTTTATTTCCATAAATAATTATCTGGGCGGGAAGGTTTAAGGGAAATTTTGTAGTGAACTTTTGCGATACCAGCCTGAACTTGTCGTATTTTAAATACATTTCCTTGGCGTCCGTTTCAAAGGGGCTTATGACCCGGGCGTGAATCCCCCTTTTTACCTGGTCGGTGATTTGCTTTTTAATGAGCCTGTCAACATCGGCTCTTTTATCATCAAAAGTTGATCTGAATAGAAGGATATCTTGGCCGGTATCAAGGATATCTTGGTACAGCCTTTTAAGTCCCGGCAGACCCTCAAGATAGGTTATTACGGGTTTGTTGGTAATCAGGTTGAATTTTGATTGCAGGATGCCCATCACAAGTTCCAGGGTTTGTCTTGCCGTGTAAATACTGTTTTCCCTGACAAGGAGCAGGTCTTCAAGTCTTCTGGGTGATTCAGGGAAATATAAGGTTTTGCCTCTAACCTTCTTTCCCGCTACAACGCCTTTTTTGGTGAGGTCCTCAAGAACGTTATAGAGGTTTGTGCGCTTAAGCGAAGCGTGGGCGGATAGCTGTAAAACAGTTTGGCCTCCGGAGTTAAGGAGAGCAGTGTAGACTTTAGCTTCAGGCTCTGACAAGCCGCAATGATAAAGTGTATCCTCAAACACATCCATAAAGAAATAGTGTCAAAGTTATTGACAAATGTCAAGACCTGTAGTATTATAGTGCTGTGATGGAAGCTAAATTGCTTCTTTTCATTTTGTGTATTTTGTCAGAGCACTTGACAGAATGTTTGCTATAGGATATAATAAGATCGTAAAGTCAAATGGACTTTGAAAATTGAAATTAAGTGAAGGGAGAGACCTACCATATCCTTTGTGCTTAAGTTAAAGCCTACCAAAGCTTGTAACTCTCATAGAAAGCCGGGATTTAGGGAAAAGTCTTTTCCTTAGATCCTGGCTTTTTTGTTGCCTATAACTTGGGTTAGAAGGCTAAAGCTTTGTCTTGTCCTGTTGGCCTTTAAGGGTAACCGGATTAGAAGAACCTATAGTTATATGACAATGAGAGAAATAGCAGGTAGAGATCTGTCTACATGGCACGGAAATACTTGAAAACACCCGATATTTAGGAGGTTTAACCTGCCTTGAAAGGGGAGAGATTTTTAAGGTCCTACCGACCGTGCAGATAGATTTATGCCTGCTTTAGAGGCTTCTTCCTGCGAAGCAGATTGGGAGCTCTTAAGCCCTGCGTAGTCAGCCGACAGGCGGACGGAGTAGGGTAAATAACAAAGCACGCAGTTTAAAGGCTTGTCCTATAAGTATCGGTAAATTAGCGAAAAAGTATGACAAGACCTGTAGTTTATTGAAAGCTTGGCTTGTTTACGCTCTTTGAGCCTGTTTTGGGTATATCCCAACACCGACAGTAAATTTAGCCTCCTACCGCGAGTAAATAAGCTTATTAGTACCGGCTTTGCCGGAAATGCTTGAGGAATCTGGTCCGCCAACCGGTGGAAAGGGTGGCCTCTAATACGAGAGATTGATTGCTTTAGAAACTGTTTTCGCCATTGGCGAAAATACAGTTTCTTAAGTCCTGTGTAGCCCGAAGGGCGAAGCAGGGCTAAAGTTCTTTGCTTTCAGTACGTCATTGCGATCCCGAGCTCCTGCCTGAGGCAGGTGGATGTTGAGGGAGAAGCAATCTCAAGCTGAAACTGAAGGAGTCTTAGCCCGGAGTAATCCGCGCGGACTATAAACAAGTAGTAAACATTAATTTGTTTACGAATCAGGCTAAAGCCTGAAACCTACCTTCGTAACCTGCCAATAAATTCATGTTTGGTACGAGGGGAGAGAACCCAAGCGTGAGGATTACTCCTCACAGTTTGGATCTTAACTGAACCTCTTAAAAGGAGGTTCAGATTAGGATGAATAGGATTGAAGTTAGGGGAGAGACTTAACCCTACCTTCATTTTCCTAAGCCAAATTTAAATTTTTTAAGTCATCCTGAGCTGACTTTATGTCGTACAGGACTGGATCCTTGTCATCCCGGGCTTGACCCGGGATCTAGATCCTGACTTACGTCAGGATGACAGGCTTTCGCCGGAATGACAGAACCCGTAAACGATGAATCAACTTCTTGATTGACAAGAGACTTGTCAATCAAGAAGGGTCAATTACTAAACCTACCAAATGAAAAGTAGTTGACTTTTATCCAGGATGGAGGTGGTAGGGCCTCCAAACTGGACAAAGTATTGATCCATTTATTAATGCTTTGTGTACGTTTTTGGGTTTTTTGATTGCGTTATTGACTCATTTAGTATTTTAACACTTTCATAACGGCCCAAAAGCACTTTGACAATTGAATAAACTATTACTTGAAATTTGTATTTTGAGGTTAGGGGAGAGGGTGAGGTTTTTCGTAAGCCTGCCTTCTCCCCAAAACCTATCCTCCTTGAGTCATTGCGATCCACTATCCGCCAACTGTCAGAAGCGGAGAAGCAATCTGAAGAGATCGCTTCACTTCGTTCGCGATGACATATTTCTCCAAAGAGTTGTTTTGCCTTTGGAGGATTTCTTTTAAGGAAGGAATCTTTGAACGGAAAAATAAATCAAAAAGGAGAAGTAAAAAATGAATATTATTAACTGCGGTTGCGGGGCGAAAGCCCTCGCGACCGCCACGGTCGTTTTCCCCCCGACGTGGGGGAGCTCAAGGTCGCAGAGCTTTTGCGACCGTGCGTGCCGTGCTTTCCGCACGGTGAAGGTCCAGGCCGATGAGGCCTGGGAGAAGTTCAGGGGGGAGGAGGCCGCTCGCAAAGCGGCAGGGGAACTCGGGCGCCGACAAGCGTCCGCCGCGGTAGCCCGCCGCCCAGCCCCTGGGAGTCCCGAGGCGAGGGCCCTCAACGCGGCCCGCGAGAGCGCTCGCGCGGCTCGGCAGGCCGCCCGGGCCCAGGACTCCCGGAAAGCCCAGGGCGCTCCCGGGCAGAAGGGGGCGTTGTACGGCGGAGGGGGAAGCCGGAAGGCGCGGCAGAAGGTCCACAAGGCCCTTCACGCCCGCGCCTAGTGTGAAAGGGTTATCAGCAAACCCTGCCTTTCCGGAAACATGGCACCATGTGCGAAAAACCGGTTAAGGCGAACGGTCTCTTCGTTTCTTGTGAAGAGGCTCCCTGAGGAAAGTTCCGTTTGAGCTTTCCTTTAGGGAGAGCCTTGAAGAGCAAACGGAACGGACCGATCTCATGCGGCTGATGAGCACCTCCTGAACGCCTGATAGAGACGGAGGGATAAGCATGAGCGCAAAGCGGTTACGGGTTAAGACCTTACCCTGGGGACCGCGCGGAGTGATGAAAAAGGAAACGGCTCTTAAGTGAGATCTTAGGCGAGATCAAAACTTAAGTTAATCTATAGTGATACGAAGTAGCTATAGAGTGCCCGCCCACCCATGGGTTGTGCCCGACATCCGGTAACGGTTGAAGGGAAAATGGCAAGCAATAAATCTCTGAGCCGATGTAAACTACAGGTACTATTCCTGCCGTCGGCTCACTTTCAAAGTTTTTTATTTATTCAAGCTTCAGCTACTTTGTAGCCTCGCTATGACCTAGTTTAACGTCATTGCGAGCGGAGCGAAGCAATCTTATAGAAAATTTTGAAAGCAAGAGTTTAGTAAAGAAGATGAGTATTTGCTTATCAAAATCGGGTGGGCAATTACTCATTTTCTTCCTTCGTCCACTGGGTGGGCATGCTCCTTGCGATTTAAGTAATCGCAACCGTCCGCCATAGGCGGATGAGCCTTGAGCAGGAAAGGAGGGTTGAAGATGAGTCTTAGCTTTGTCCCCGTCCGGAACTACCGGACTGGGGAGTACCTCCACAATGTGGTGGTATTTGATGGGGGGAATCGGGTAGCCGAGGTTGGGGCCTTCCGACTGGTTTATCCAGTCAAAGAGGGCCGCCCTACGGTCTATGTGCAGGTTTTTCACGTGGACCCGGCGACCGACTTCAACGCCCTGATCGCGGAAGCGATCCGGGTGCATGAAGAGGTCATGCATGCCGACTAGCCCCCCGAAGCCTGAAGGGATTTAGGCTTTGTCACTCATCCTCCTTCGCCAAGGCTACGGAGGACAAGTCCACTTTTCAGTGGGCAGGTCCGAAGGATCCGGCGATTAGAGGAAACCCAATCCGCAAGGATGGGTAAATCCCGTACATTGATAATCACGAAATAGATTATCCGAAGGATATGCCTTCGTTAAAATTGCATAGCCCTGCCAAGGCGCCTAAAAAGCGATAAGTATTGGTACTGGGAAATGGTGAATCGACCCAGGTAAGGTTAAAAACAAGTCACCCGGGGTTTGGGATACCCCATGCATAAAAGCATGCAACCTAATCGGCCCCAAATATCCAACAGTACTTGTGAAGTATCTCTTCATAAGTTGAAAAAAGCTGTTGTGAAATGCCGAAGGCGCCCGGTGGAACCTCAAAGAGGATAGAGAAACCCGGACGAGACTAATAAAATCCTTGAGCTTCCCGCCACTACAAATGGCAAAGGCGAAACCTCCAGTGGTATTCGCGGCGGGAATTACAAAAGGCCAAAGATACCCTTTGGAAAATATTTGCCTATGACCGGTTTTCTTTGGAGTAATCAAAATAATTAACTCCGGAGAAGACGGCAGCAATCATTTCTTATTCCAATCCGTATCTCGCAACTAAAGGTGCGTGGGCTTCTAACTTTGAGTTAAAGTCGCATGGCTGGCAAGAGCTCTGCGGATTGGAAATTTCATTTTAAGTTCCCATTCTGAAAAGTCCTTACTAATTGTCATCCTGACGCAAGTCAGGATCTAGATCCTGAATCGAGTTCAGGATGACGTTCATAAGTTCAGATTAGAAATAAAAACTAAAGGATTGGGTATATTCGTTGGATTTTCTCCAACCGGATTTTTGTGACGGCAAAAATTTAGTTGGAGCAGATTCAGGATTTATCAACCTTTCTGTTTCCAAGGATAGCTTCGTCCGAGGGATTTAAACAAAACAGGAAGGATTAGTGTTGGCTAGGAAGAAAGGAGAAATCTCATGACCAAATTTTCGTTTCATCTGGCCCTGCCGGCCGACGTGGTCGTGCCGGCAACCCTGGACTTTGGCCAGAACTTTTTGGCCCAGGTCCAAAAGATTTTGGAGTCCGCCGGCCCCGGTCTTCGGACCGCGGGCGAGGTCGCGCTTCCCGGGCAGGCCGTGGCGGCCATTTTGGCCACGGCGGGGTTGGAAATGGTCAGCGGACTGCCGACGCTGACGTTGTACTCGATCGGCCAAAAGGCCGAGCGGGTGGGGGTTTTGGACCTCGGTGGCTACCGCCATCAGGCGGTCCGCAGTCGCCGCGGTGATGTCCCCCAAGGGGAAGCGTTTCTCGGCTACACCGTCTTGGACGGGTCCGGGCGGGGGATGAGCGCTGGGCAGCTTGGGGAGCTTGCCCAAATCCTCGACGTGGCGGTCGAGGAAATTCGCGCCATTGACGCGAACGTCGGCCAAATCGACTGGGCCGACCCGACCAAGGGTATGGTCGACCGGCTGATCGCAACCGGTTTGACCAAGGCCGACTGGGCCTCGCGGCGGGTTTTATCCCTCCCCGCGGGCGCCGGTCTTGCCGCGGCTCTCCAAGCCGCGACGATTCACGGCCTTTCGGAGAGCTGGCCGCGGACCATCCGCCTCGCCAGTGGCGCCGACAAGGCGTTCCACGTTGGTGAGATCGTGGACCCCCAGGACATGCGCCTGTGGGGCACGAACATGACTGCCAAGTGGCAGTCGGACGCCACCGCCGGGACTCTTCGCCAATTGGCGAGCGAGCTCGGTACGTATGGCGTTTCGGTCGAGGCCGGCGAGGGCACCATCTCGGTGGCCTTCCCAGGTGGGCAGGTTTTCCGCCTGGCCATCACCTCGGCCACCTGCGAGACCAAGGCCTAGTTTTTTACAAATCCCTGATTGTCAAATTAAGTTTCGATAGCAATATCGAATGGAGTAGTGGAGATGCAGTTTAATCTTCATGAAACAATGGAAGGGTCAGCCCAGCCATACTTGAATTAGGGACGGAAAGTTAACCTTGAGCAGGTTTTCTTTCCGCAACTGCCGCGCTCTCCGGAAGACTAACCGGATGTAAGTTAACGCTGATCAAACTTACTAAACAAAATGTTAAGAAGGGAATTCGCCCTTCGATTATCTCCCCAAAAGGAGGAGGAAATGGTCAAAGTGGCCATCGGCGGTCCTCCCCACTCGGGGAAGACTGTTCTCATGGGTCTGCTTCGGACCCTTCTGCCTCGCGATAGTTTTGTCGTCGTTGAGGCGGCTCCTGACGGTGAGGGCATCACCGGCTGGAGCTTTGAAGCGGACCCGGAACTTGTCAAGGCGGTTCGCCGCAAGGGCAAGTTTCTTGATGGGTTTGTGGACTGGGTCGTTGACTCGGTTCGCAACTCCCGAATGCCCGTGACTCTCGTCGACCTTGGCGGGATGTTGCTCGATGTGGAAGGGAGGTTTTCCCCGACAGGGGTTAAACTGACTTCCCAAAACGAGCGCATTCTTTCGGGGTGCGATTACCTTCTGGTGATTGCGTCGCCGAAATATGACGAGGTGGTTCCGACTTGGATTTCCGAAGCGGGGCGCCTTGGGGTAAAACCCTTGGCGATTCTGGAGTCGGTTCTGGTCGGGGCCGAGGACGAGGTGTTTGAGACGGGGGCTCCACTCAAAGCCAGAATTACGAGGCTTGAGCGGGAAACGCCACCGATTGGGTCACCGACTGCCCGCGCGGTGGCCGAGCTTTTAATAAAGCTTGCGGGTCAGCCAGAGCCTTGGACCGATGGGTCCGAGCTTGCGGATGTGAACTTTCCGCGACTGGCTGAGGGTCTGAATCTCCCTGTCCGAAATGGCGGATCGGATCGGGATTGGCTCCCGGCGGTTCTCCCCGGGCTACTTGCAATGGTATCGGCAAAGGTTGCCGGCCAAAGCAAGGTGTGCCTCTGGGGAAACACGCCGCTTGGAGCCCCATACCATGCCCTCGCCTGCGGGCTAAAGTCAACGAAGGTATTCTATTATGATCCCAAGGTAGCTTGGGGTTATGTAGGAATACCGGAGGTTGAACCGCAGGGTGAGGGCAGCCAACTTCTCAACTGGCGGGTTGAGGAGAGGGATGATCATACTCTTGTCGAGTTTGGCATCCCCGGGCAGATTTTTGATGTAAAGAATTTGCCCTTGGTGATCCCGCCCTCCGTGAAAACGGAGAAGGGTATAGTGATTTCGGGCAAGGCGCCACGGTGGCTAACCGGCGCTATCGCCAGGTCCTACACCAAATCTGGAACTTCCTGGGTTGCTGTATTTGAACCTGGGGAGTCTTCCCGCACCGTCAGCGGGAAAAAGTGGAGCGAACTTCACCCCAGCCATGGGCCTGCTGTCGTTGTTTTTTCAAACGATAGCCAGGTTCCTGTTGGGAGTGTGATTCCGTTTCCGCTTTAAAGTAAAATGGAATCGGGGGTGAAGAAAAGGGAGAGACTTAATTCCTGGATCTTCTAACCCGAACCCGAAACCAAAGGCTTTTAGGAAGGTTTGAGCCTGACGACGCGCTAACGTCGATTAGAAATCAAACCAACAAAGCAATTTATCTCTTAGAGCCGACAGAATTTGGAATGTACTTTGTACTTCTTCTGTCGGCTCGCTCTTAAAGTTTTCCATTTACTCAAGATTGCTTCGGCTACTTTGTAGCCTCGCAATGACCTGGTTTAAAGTCATTGCGAGCCTGCCTGCCGGCAGGCAGGCGTAGCGAAGCAATCTAATGGAAGATTTTGAGAGCGAAAGCTCAAAGAAGAAATCATTCAACAACATCCCATTAAGGCCTTGAGCCCGACGGGAAACAAAGGAGTGTTGAGATGAAGATCAGATACCCGTCTGCCGTTGAGTGGCAGCAGCTCGGATCATCGGTCCGTGCTCTGTCTGTCGAAGGCAGAGAAGGAGCTCTCGTCGTGGGCGACGTTGTCGCTTTCATCGACGGGAGTTGGGAGGTAAACCCTTCCCCACCTTACCAGGAAACACATGGTTTCCGGTTTGGGGAGGAGGGGAGAATAGAGCCAATGATCGCCGTAACCGCGATTGCTGGCTTTCGGCTCGATCTTCCCGAGTGGGTTTCGGAAGATCAGGCCGCTTCCTGGACGTTCTGGCTTTCGCAAGACTGGAACAGCCAGATGTTTAAGGTGGCAACCCTCGGTCTTTCTTCACCAGGGGAAGGCTGGGTCCAGCTCACTCCGGAAATTATGGAGAGTGCGGGGGCCAAGTGTTTAGCTGGTGAAAGGAGGGATTTGGTGTACACGCTTTCTGACGGGCGGTACGCCGTTTGAGATCCTGACCCACACATAGGCTTAAGATTTTGGTAAATCCAGTCTCTTAAGCCTTTCTCAGAGTTTTTTATTTCAATTTAGTTAATAGAAAATTCTGTGAGGTGAATAACCTTTTTCTTAATATTGATATTGGCCCATTAAAAAAAGGAGATTTAAGATGGATGCTCGTACCGGTGTCCAGTTTTTGACCCTTCTGTATAAGGAGGGAAGGGTCGATGGGAAAGATATTGAGAAGGCGATTGAAATTGCAGGATCCAAATCCCCATCGGCTTCGTTTGATGCGGCTGGCTTGTATACGCGTTTGATGGGAAAAGATCAGATGACGAATCTGACTTTTGCCAAGGGTACGCGCTGGTTGGCAGTTATCCGTCGCGATGAAGGAGAAGAAGCTTTCAAAAAAGCGGTGGAAGAACTCCGCGGAGGTGAGAAATGATTGAGGTCCTCTGGGAGTTCTTAAAACTTTGGTTTAAGATTCTCGCTGGGAGATTGATGCGAAGAACCGACTCGCATGATAGATGGCGAGCTTGGATCGAAACCCAAAGTGCCAAAACCGATTGGTATAGCTGGTGCTGGAAAATAGCAACTATACTGATCGGAAACGGGAGGCCCAAAAAATGAAGAAGATCTTGTGGATGTCCCAGCATGAGCCCCTCCCCTCTCAGATTTCTGCTCTCAAGCGGATTTTTGGTGAGGTTGAGGTGGTGAAGGATCCGAAGCCGTTTTCATCGGCTGAGGATATCGTCGTGCGGTTTCGTAGTGGTGGTTACGATGACATCGTTGTCGTGGGCTCCCCTCTCCGTGATCGCAAAGCTCGTGGAACTTGGCGTCAAGCCTTTGTGGGCCCAAATGCAACAGGTTCCACCGGCTGAAGGGGAAGTGAGCGTTAAAGGGCGGTGGTACAAGTTTGTTGAGTTCCGCCGGATTAAAGCGCTTCATTTTGAATTCGAGGAGATATAAGGATTGCCTGGGTCAGCAATGTATTCAAAAGATACTTTCTGCTGGCCCTTCTCTCTAAGATTAAAACAATATTTATACTCAACGCAGTTGTTTTAGTTTTAGAGAGGAGAAACCCTCTTTCCGGTAAATCCGGAAACCTTTCAAATCCCAATTATTAGAATACCCCCCCGAGGAGGTGGGGAAAAATGGAAGCCTTGCTAAAAGAGGCTTTAGCCCTTGCCCCCAAGGTGAGGGACATCAGCGCTGATGTGGAAGCAAGCCACATCCAGCGCAGCGATATCGTTTGGGCAACATGGCTTGCCCTCGTGTCTGGTCGTCCGGCTTTCTTCCTCGGATCGCCCGGGATTGACAAGACGGGAACGATCCAGGCGTTGGTGCGTCGGATTTCGGGCGCGGTCTTTTACGACGCGCTCATGCCGACCATCGTCTCGGTGGAACAGCTTTTGGTCGAGTCAACCTCGATCGAAGAAGTTCCGACCGCGGATGGTGGGAAGCAGATCCGAACGCGTGATCAGCTCGGGCGCGCGGCCCTCGCGCACATCGTCTTCGCCGACGAGATCTGGAAGTCGGAAGCCAGCGTGCTTCAGACTCTCCTCGATCTCTCTAAAGGCGATGGGGTGAGGCATGAAGGCCAGATGGTGAGAACGCCATTATTGGCTTTCCTCGCTGCTAGCAACGAGCTGCCCGATCAGGAAGGAAACCTTAGTGCGGTGTGGTCTCGTATGACCATCCGTGTTGTGGTGAACCCACTGGATCGGGGTGGGAAGAAGAAGCTTGTGCAGGCTCGGCTCAGCCGCGACCGCGCAAGCTCGCGGAGTCAGGCAGTCGCCCAGTTAACCCTGGCGGATGTTGAGGTTCTGCGCAAGGCTCGTCTGTTCGTCGAGGTCCCCGAGGCGATCATCGACACCACCCTGGATATCCTCCAGGAGCTGGTTGATGACACTTCGGCGGACTTCAAGTGGGCTTGGGACGACGATCGGCGTTTCGGCCGTCTGTTCGACGTGATGCAGGCTAACGCCTTGCTCAACGGTCGGACAGTGGTTGGAAAGCAGGACCTCGTCGTCCTTGAGTGGTTGCTCTGGTATACGCCCGAGCAAATCGCCGTTGTCAAGGCGAAGCTCGCGCCGTATACCCAGACAGCGCTCACGGAGGCCCAAGAGCTCGTTGACAGCCTCCTCGCCCCCGGCGGCACCGTTCAGATCGTTTTGGGTGGTGACCGCACTAAGGGCGTTGCGGCTCTGACCCAGTGCGAAAGCGCTGTGAAAGAGCTGATGCGCCTTGAGGGTGAGGTGGAAGGTGGTGATGCAATGCGGCAGGAAATTGCCAATTTGCACCAGCAGGTGGAGGCCGTGAAGCAGAAAGTGATCGCGGTTTTCATCGCACCGAATAGGTGATTCATGTCATTGCGAGGAAGCGGAGCGGCCGAAGCAATCAAGCCGAGATCGTCACGCTTCGCTCGCGATGACAACTGGAGGAAGATATGGCCACTAGGCCACGGCCGGTCACCCGGCAGGAAGTACTTGCGCTTGCGGTGACCGACGCGGATGCCTTTACGGCACTGCGTTACCTCCGTCACCGTGAGAATGTACCCTCAATCCCGGAACTGGAAGAAAAAGGTGCCGAGGCACTTCCGGGAGTTGAGGGTTGCTTGTTGGATCTTTATCACACCCTGTGGTCGCCAGAACCGCAGGTGAGTGATGAGGTCCCTGCCGATCGGCGGTATTGGTGGGAGCTTTTGGGGCAAGCCCTTAAATCGGGTGCTTACCAGGAGCTTCATGCCGATACGGCGCTTTCGGAGCTGAAGTCGGTCCTTGGGACTGTCGCAATGGGCGAATCCGTCCTAGCTTTGGTGCCAAAAGAGGATCGGCAAAAGCTCCGGGAGCAGGCAACCGCTCAAGGGGAAGCCAATCAGGCTGAAGAACAGGCGCAACAGGCGCAAACCCAAGCGCAGATGCTTCAGCAGTTGGCGGATGCTGCAGCGGAAGCGACCGGTCAACAAGGTTCGGGTCAGTCCCAAGGTCAACAGGGAGGTCAACCACAAGGCGGACAGCCAAGTGGTCAACTCTCAGGCGGCCAAGGGCAGTTGACTTCGGAACAGGCTCAACCCTCCGTCGCTTCTGACGAAGCTATGGAGGGCGCGCTGTCTTCTGGTATGACCCAGGAGGAAGCGCGGGCAATTGCCGATCAGCTTGCTAAAGAAGCCGCCGATGCGAAAGCAAATGCGGATTCTGCAAAGCAAAAGGCTGATTTGGCAAAAGCTAAAGCCGAAAAACTGGCAGGGGATCTGCTTGGGGAACCCGGCAGTCAGCAAGCGCAGGAAAAACTGCGTGAGCTGACTCGTATAGGACTTCAAGCCGTCCGCAATGCCCAGACCAAGGTGGAAGAGGTTTCCGAAACCATTGAGGCCTGGGGCTTGGAAGAAAGCGAACTCACCCGCCAGGGAATCCCGCAAACTTTGGGGATACTTGAACGGATGAAGCGCAACGAGGCGCTTAAAAAGTTTGCTTCTTTGCTTGGGCGTGTTCGAAAGATCGCGTCCCGCAAAGCTAGGTCCAGAATCGCGGGGGAGGGCGTGCGGGTCGCAACGGTTGAAACCGGTCGCGATCTCAAGCGCGCTCAAAGGACCGAGTTGGTTGCATTGGTGCACCCGGCTCTTCGCGCGAAAGCCCTTCAAAGGTGGACGCGTGGGGAGCTTAGGCTTCATGGCCAGAAAGTTCGGCAAAAGATGGGCCATGGCCCCGTGATCGTCTGTGAAGACGGATCGGGTTCCATGGAGGGAGAAAAGCAACAGTGGGCAAAGGCAGCAACGTTGTCTCTTGCTCACTATGCAAAACTCCAGAAACGGTCGTTTGGCTGGATACTCTTTGACTCTGTTCTAAAACTGTCAAAGGTGTATCCGCAGGGCCAGATGACCGGCCAGCAAATGCTTGAGCTGGCCGAAGCCCAAGCAGGGGGCGGGACTGACTTTGAGCGACCCCTGCGCAAAGCCATTGAGATGATTCAAGAAGAAGGCCTTAAAAAAGCCGACATTTGTCTCATCACTGATGGCGAATGCGCGGTCAGCTCGGAGTTTATCCGCTTTCTCAAAACAGTTAAGAAAGAATTGGAAATCAACATCTTTGTAATTTTGTGCGATGTTGGTTCCAGCTCAATCGCGACTGTCCAAGAGTTCGCGGATCGGATAGAACTGGTTTCGAAATTCACGGCCGAAACCGCTGAGAAGCAAATCTTCTCCCACTTTTAGATCGCTTCGTTGTCAGCCAATAGGCTGCCTCCTCGCGATGACAATGTATTTAGTCATTGCGAGCGTAGCGAAGCAATCTGAAATGGGATTGCCGTGTACAAGACCTTCAATGGAAACTACCTTCTAGGTTATGGGGTAGAAAGGTTTCCAAAGCAATCACATGAGCCGACAGGTAACAGGTATTAATCCTGCTGTCGGCTCATTTCTAAAATTTGTTGGCAGCAATCCGTTTCCAAGATCAGGAGAAAATTCCTATGTTTAGATTCCCGCTTTCGCGGGAATGACTCTTCTGTCATCCCGCACTTGATGCGGGATCTAAAGTGGGATTGGCTGAATAAGATTGGAATTGGAAGGTAGGTCCAATTCAAAAAATTTTAATTCAGTCTGCTATCTTGGGAGCGGGTTGTTGCCTGTAAGGCAGCTAGATTCTGGCTTTCCCACCAGAGGCGGGCAGGCATCAGAATGACCAATTATTCGTCATTGCGAGGAAGCAGAGCGACCGAAGCAATCAAGTCAGGACCACCGCCCTTCACTTGCGATGACAAAAAAATAAAAGGAGGCTAAAAAGCCATGTCCGGAGAAATCGTTACCCTCGAAACACGCGAGGGCAAGAATCCCGGGGAGGCTGTTGCCTCCTACGGAAGGTGTATCGTCTTTCTCCCCTCCGGCACCCCCGTTAATAAAACGGTGCGTGTGGAGCTGGAGGAGATTACAACGAAGAAAGATGGTCGTGGCCGGACGATGTATCGGGGGAAACCCGCCCCTCCTCTTTACACCGAAAGGTGGAAAGATCTGGGAAACGGGATGATCGGTCTGGTTACGATCGCAACCGACTGGCTCTTTAACGAGAGCGAAGAAGGTGTGCGTGACGAACGGCCGATTCAGGAGAGGAACGGCACTCCTTTCTACAGGAGAACCTACACACTAGTGTGGGGTGCCGACCTTTCGTCTTCCATTCTTGAGGAGCACCAGATTCGGGTGACTCCTCTTGAGCGGGAGAAAGTAAGCTTTAGGGGTGAGCTTGCGTGGGAGAAGACCGGCGAACGGGAAGAAGCTTTGCCGGTAATAATAAACCAGCTGACCAAGCTGGTCGTACAGGACCGAGGCGATTGGTATTTTCATCGCTTAGATCCGGTGTACGACCCGGCTTGGAAAGTGGTTTTGTCCGTTCGCTACCTTCCAGCTTGGTATCAGACCGAGCTGGAGTCAGCTTACCCCCCATGCCCGTGCGGTCGTAAGCGGCGGGATTTGCAAGTTTGGGATTCATATCCCAAATGCGAAACCTGCCGGCACGAAGAAACTTGCGGCCGATGTGGCAAGGATTGCTCCGGCTGGGGGGACACGCGGGAAGGAAAGTATCCGTGGTGGATCCAAGGCCGGATGATCTGTGGTAACTGCCTCCGTTATGAAAAAGCGGAGCAGATTATCGCGGAGAAATTTCAGATGGAGAAGAGGCTGGAAGTTGCCGATATGGCTAAGCTTCTCCTTTCTGTGGATGCCCTGCCGCGGGAAGCCGGAGAGGTGATCCTTGCTTCAACACTGGATCACCTTGAAAGCGAGTGGGATCGAGACCACCTTGTGAAAGAATGGAAGGATTTTGCCTTCTACTATTTCACCGAAAAAGGTGTTTTCGGCTCCAAGTTTTCTCCTGCAGCCCTCACCGTCCTGCAGTTTTTGCCGCAGGCGGTGGGAAACCAGCTCGTTGAGCTGGTAGCTTGGCTTGGGGGCTACGTTCGGGTCGGGGACTGCGAGAAGAAAGGAGATTTTTACTACGACTCGCAGGTAAAAGGGAAATCGGAAGTTGAGCTTCCCTCCCTGACCGAGCATGACTTTATGGCCGAGAAGAGTCTGGCCATAAGGTTAAGGGGTTCGGAAGCCGGCCGACTCGCAGCGCTTGGTGGATATCAAAACCTGGTTGAAAAACTGGGTAAAGATTCCGAGCAGGCGAGGGCTGTGGCGGGTATCCTGCAGGCTAAAAAGCAGGACTACGCGGCGGCTCTTGAAAAGATCCGCGAGTGTGAGGAGATTCTGTCAGAAGCAGAAAGCGGCCGGATTCTTCTTAACTTTTCCGGCCACTTCCGCTGGATGGGCGACAACGAACAGAGTGATCTGTGGGTTATCGGCCCTGACGGGGAGGAAGTTGAGCCGTCGGGGACTGACTATCGCAAGCGCTATACCTCGGAAGGCGTAAAGCGCTGGGAGATGGTTGGCCCCGAAATGCTTGCCTTGCGTTGGTCACGCTGGCAAGTTGACAACCGGTTTGATGAGAGCTGGGAGGTTGTGAAGCTCCCCGCTTCAGGAATAACCGGTATTCAGACCATAAAAGCTCGTGAACTTGAACCGCACGAGCGCTTCCGCGGAGAGGGGACGGGATTTGACCTTTCCTACGTTGGGAATGTGACGATTCACGTTTCCCGTGAGGAAAGGGAGGATCCGATCCGGTCCTTCAAACCCGCTTCGGGTGAGGAAGAAACCACCGTCTGGCCGTGCGAAGTTTACGGCTGGGATCCGGAAATTGTCGGTGACGACTACGATCCGGATTTTAATGGGTGGTGTTATTCTTCCACAAGCCCCGAGGTCACCAAGCGCCGCAAGGCGATTAAGGCGGCGGAAGAAGAAATTGGTCAGCTTGAGTGGGCTCTTCGCGACTTGGAACGGAGTCGCAATGAAACCGCTACCGAGGTTGACCAGGCTGAAGCGGCTGCTATTGAGCGCCTTTCTTCAGCTTATGGTTTGATGCCCGTTGAAGATGGGGCGGCGTTTGAAGTTACTTTTATCACCGGTGAGCAAGGCTCCCGCGACGAGAGTAATTTCATTGCTGGTCCGTTCTTTGACGAGGCAAGCGGGACCTGGGTGAAGCTCATTGCTGATCCCTACACACGCACACAGGCCAAGACCGGTGTGCGATGCTACGCTCGGGTGAGGGCCAAGAACTCAACACAGCTACATCTGTTTGAGTATCAAGGCAATAATCCCGAGGGTCCCAATGGCCGCGGAGGACGGAAGGTAAGGATCTATGGGTATTTTGCGATTCCAATTTATGGTCCGAAAGACTATGAAGAGGAAATTGCAAAGACCCGCCTTGAGCTTGCTACCGCAAGGCAAAAGCTTGAGGAGATCAAGGCCTTTCCGATTCCAAGCGGCACAAGGAAGGCCAAACCCGAGAAACCTCCTTTTTACACTGAAGGTGGGGAAGAGGGAGAAACTTCTATGAGCGCGGCCTTCAAAAAAGCTCTCCAGGATAACGCTGAAGAATAAACCTGGTTACCGTGAGCTGACACGTCTCCCGGTTATAAAAACGATAAGTGGAACTCTCGTTAAGGCCCGGCGTATTTGGTGAGAATTAAAAATACGCCCGGGCCTTTTGTTTAGCTTGGCATTATCTATGACTTATAGTATAATAAGGTGTACCTAGGATACCAGAGATCCAAGCTTGTCCAATGATCTTTTTCATAGTTTCGCGCGAGTTGGAAGGCCGAGATCTTAAGAGAAGTTTTCTCTTTGGTTCCCGGCTTTTTTGATGGGATTTTGGGATTCATGTTTGATTAATGGATTCTAAAATTCTGCTCTCAAGAATTGGCTTGAGGGTAATTAAGTCTTTCCCAAGCTTTTGCCATGAGCTTAGGGATAAAAGGAGAAGAAAAAATGGCTGATACTTTAACCCTGGCCCTCTTTCGAGCTCTATTTGTCGGTAGGGACAGGGAAACTCTCTTTGATCAGATGGTTCAGGCTTGGACCAATGAGAGAATGAGACTGTTGGGTTATGTAAGACTGTGGGGTTTTTCCAATTCCCGTATGTTCCTTTCCCTTGAGGATGCGAAAATGTTCCTTAAGGAGAACCCATCAATCGGGGTTACTTGGATCTATTACTCCGATTATAGGTTGGATTCTTTGGGTAACCCCAAAGTCTTTAGGGAAGGCGGAGTCTGCATTGACCCTGAATGCACTTGCGATGGGTCAATGGTCTACTGGGAGGATTAACTTCTCCTTGTAGATTTGGTGTGTAGGTTGTCGGTTTGGCCTCCTGCGCTCCAGAGTGAACGCGGGTAAAAACTGACTAGGCGGTCCATTAAAAATTTCGTTTGGACCTTGGCTTACTAAATTAGTGAGCGACGAAGCCGAAAAGGCGACGGGCTAGGTTTCAGTACCTTCATACTTCGGGAAGAGTATGCTGGGAGGTTTTGAGATGGCGGCCCGATACCAATGTGCAAATTGCATGCATTGGAGATAATGATAACCTGTATCTTTCCCATTCGGCCCAAACGGAAGAACAAGAATCCGACTTCGCTAAAAGCTTCGTCGGACAGGCTTTCGGGTTCTTCCTTTCATTTGGGCTGGCGTTTTAAGGTGATATGCTTGCATGTCATCCCGGATCAAATCCGGGATCTCTGCTGTAAAAATATGAGATCCTGAATCAAGTTCAGGATGACATTTAGAATAAATGTCACTTTAAAAGGCTAACCCATTTATTAACCACAAGATTCATATACCTTCACATAAAATTCTTCAAATTGAAATGATTTGCCCCAAAAGCTCTATTTATGTATAGTACTATAAGACACAAAATCAAAAAAGAATGGAGAGAAAAATGTTACCACTACTTCAGCTGGAGTTCTGGAAGAAGCTGGCAGGGGAGTTTTTAAATATTCCTTTCACACCATCAGGTCTGCCTTTCCTGGTCATAGGATCGATTGTGATCGGGGAAGCTGTTAACTACTGGTTGTTGAGGAAGGCGGGTCGTCCTACACCGTTTTGGGAACTATTCCTTTTCTCGCTGCTTTTCCCCGTGGGTTCTGGGATGGTACTGTCAGTCATTTGGGCTGCAATAGCCCTGATCATTTGGCTTACTCCATATCTCCTGCCGATTTCAGGGTTCGGGTTGATAATGGCTTTGTTCTTTTCCTTCCTGCAGAAGAAAATGCATAAGACTTAGTGGGAGAGAACGAAATACGCAAGCCGAGGCGCAGGTCCAAAAAAATCTGCGCTTTTTACTTCCTAAATCTGTTTATGAATAATCTTTTTACCCAATACGATTTGCAAACAAAAACCAAATTTATTATGATGCTATAAGCTTTACATACAAACCTACGCAAAAAGAAAGCGAGAAGAGAAAATGATGGAATTTTGGAAGCAAGCCGCTCAGGTTTTCTTGGACAGCCTGTTTAACACACTCCCCGGCCGGACGGTGTTTGTTTTACTGACACTTGTTGCCGCGGCTGGGGTGTTGTACGTGATCCACAGGGGTTCGCGGCATCCATATTGGTTTATCTGGGTTACTGTCATAGGTGCGCCGATTGGAGCCGGGGTTGTCATGTTTATAGTTTTGCTATTTGTGGCCATTTTGATCCAGGTTCTACCTTTGGTGCTCTTGGTCCTTGCCATCGCTGGGGCAATTGCAAGGATAATCTACACGTGGCAAAGGGGTGAGTTGAAGGAGAAGGAAGAATAAAGGCCTCAAGCCAAAATCACATCGGAAACAAAGCGCAAGTTCGCCTGAACCTGCGCTTTTTTTTATTTTCCAAAATTCAATTTACAACCTAGTGTAATTTAAAATTTTAACTTTAGATGAAGTGAGCTTCTATGGGATTTTAATTTAGAAAAGTGAAAGGGAGCCATTGAAATGTAATGGCTCCTTCCGTTCTTATCACAGGACGTTGGCTGCGTTTGCTGCCTGGAGGATTCTTTCTTTTTCGCTTTGTAGTAGACCGCCGGGAACCCCCATTACCGCCTCCAGCCAGGTTTGCACCGAGACTCCCGTAGTCCTTTCTGACCAATTTTGAATGAGGGCCATGAAGTCTTCGCGGGTAGCCTCTCTAAACGTTACCGTTCCGAGGCCGACAACTCCGCCGTCCCTGGTATACTCTATGTCATCGCCGAAAGAGGGTTGGCCGTGGCCGCCTCTCATTTCAGCTATGTTTTGAGCATCAAAAAACTGGTATCCCTGCTGAACGTCTTCTAAGGTGTAGAAGAAAAACGTGATACCACCGTTCATCAGGCGCACGTACAATCTGCCTTTTTGGAATGCTAGCATGTCAGTCTCCTTTGAATTCACTGATTTTACCATCAACAACTCCAATACACAACTATGGGCTTCATTTGCTTCAACTCAATTAATCTTGGAACCAGTAGGTATTCGGAGTGATGTTATAATCGCCTAAAGCTAAAAGAGAGGAGAAATCCAAATGAGTCATGTGAATACGGGTGTAGTTGTTCAAATTGTGGAGCCTCACGTTTTCGGCGGTGTGTTGGAGATTGGAGAATTTATTTCTCTTGAAGGGGGAGAAAGCGGAAATTTTGACGGGGAGAGTGACTAACATAATTCCCCAGGGCAAAGTGAGGGTGATTATTGTGACGGAAGATTACAATCCTTAACCGTCTGTTGAAATCCTGTTCACTAAGATCAGTCTAAATAGCTGATCTTTTTGTTACGATGTGGGAATAGGGATGATAACAAAAGTTTCTAATAAATTCTGGAAATCCCTGAAACTTTATCAAAATGCTCATCAAAACTGGCAATATATTTTACCTTTGCCTTTTTCATGATCTTCACAATAATTGCATCTCTCGGTCTTTGTTTGAATCTATACATTATATCAAGTGTATCAACCAGCTCTTTTGCAGTAAGATCTAAATCCAAGAGACTCAAAGCTTCAAACAAAAGGACATTTTGGGTAGCTTTCTTTAATTGGCTGTAAAGCTTTTTCGGATCTATGTTTGTAACGGACGCTTTGCTTAGTCCGATTAGAACATACCAGAAATCATCAAAGACAATTTGACTTGTTATCAGGTTTGCCTTTTCATAAATGAACTGTTTTCTAAGTTCAATGGTTCTTTCCAGAAATTCATGCCCTTTGACTTGAGAAGCTACCAGAAAGCTTGTATCAAGGAAAACTGATTTTTTTGTCATACTGATTGTCTTTGAGATCTTTAAGTACTTGTTTGAGATTCTTGACCTTTATTTTAAAAGCTCCGCTGGTATTTATGATCAGTTTATCTTGTGGGGTAGGAGATCTATGCTTCAATACCTCATATATTAATTTATTGTCCTCCATTTTAAACACAACTTTAGTGCCAGGTTTTATTCCGACTTTTTTAGGTATAGTAACAGCCACGCTATTTCCTATTCCAAATGCTTTTTGTATCATAGGGGTATTATAAGATATGTTTAAATGAAAATCAAGAATTTTATATCTGTTTAAACGGTCCCATTTGGCGGGGAAGTGGTGGAAGAAGTTGGGGTTTTTTGCTAAATTGATATTAGGATGAATCAGGAAGGTGAATTAGTTAAATTGGTGGTTTTTGTTCCTCAAACACACGCGGATAGGGTAAGAGAGGCAATTGGGAATTCTGGTGCGGGGAAGATAGGCAATTACAGTCACTGCAGTTTTTCTGTTAAGGGAGAGGGTAGGTACAAACCATTGGAAGGTTCACATCCCGCAATTGGAAAAGTCGGAGGGCTGGTATTAGTGGAAGAGGAAAGAATTGAGACTGTTTGTGAGAAAGATAAACTTGAAGCAGTGATGAGGGCTGTAAGGGAAGTCCATCCTTATGAAGAAGTAGCTTTTGACGTTTATCCGATGTTAAGTTTCTAAGCTTGGCAGGGAGTGGGGGGAGAAGTTAGAACCCTGTATTATTTGTAAATTTCTTTCCTGTGCCCAATTCTTAAGATTATTATTTTTTCGTTATCATGGTCAAAAGTTACTCTGTATTCTCCAATTCTAAACTTGGCTTGCCCAAGTGTAGAGTGTGTTAACGGTCCGGAGAACAGCAAAGGGTTTTCTTGCTTTTCAAAATAAGAAAGCTTATCAATGATCTGGCGCCTTTATCAGCGCTAATCTTCTTTAGATCTTTTAAAGCCCGCTTGGATAATATAATTCGCACATTATTTGAGGTTGAGTTGTTTTTTTACTTCTTCTAGAGTATAGAATTTTTTAGATTTTCTGGCTTCTTTTATGCTTTTTAAATAGTTTGGTGAACTAAGAGCTTCCAAATCTTCAATTAAGTCCTCCCAGAGGTTATTGGGAAGGAGAACACCGATCGGTTCATTGTTTCGAAGGACTCTATAGAAAAATTCACCTTCCTGAGCTTTTTTAAGGATGTTCGTGAGCCCTGCCTGTGCTTCCTGAATGCTGGTAAATCTTTCCTTTTTTATAATTTGTTCTTGAGTCACAGGTAAATTATAGAATTCTTACAGAATTCTGTCAACCAATTATTTGGGGGGTGGTGGAAGAAGTTGGGATTTTTTATAGTTTTTCAGATTAATTGTTGTGAGAAGTGGGTAACAAAAAACGGCTCTTTTTAGAAGAACCGTTTTGTTCCGACATCAGAGGCTATTGTAGTATGACGCCGTTGGGAGTGTAGGAGAACTCGCTTGACTTCTTCGCGGAAAGATCCTGGAGTGTTCCTGACATTTCCTTCTGCCTCACGATCACGCAGAAGATCCTTCCAAGTTCTGTCACCGCACAGAATTCGTAACTATCTGGCCAGGCCACAAGCTGCGTTATCGTTGCTACCCTCTCGCCAGTTGCAGCTATAAGGGCCAGTATAGCTATTGCCATAGGGTCCATCGTATCCTCCTTTGGATTTGGGATTAGTTTAGTCCGTGCAGGTTACTTTTGTTCTTCACTTATTAAAGTAACCTGTTCTCCGCGTACCTCAAAAGTATAGAACCAGTAACCGCCGGTCCCCTTTAGGGCCATTATAACGCTATACCCCGAAGCGTCCTCTAAGGGTAGTATGGCGGGCTTGGAAACTGCAAAGATCTGCTTTTGGGTATGGCGCTCTGGCCTGTTCTTTAGGAGCCAGTCCAAGGCGCTTAATCCAGCGCTCTCTGCCTTCCAGTCTTGATCTGATCCTGCTGTTGAAGTGTCTGACATTTCCGTCTCCTTTTCTGCATAGCTTTAATGATATGTCGTAACTGTGTATCCCTTTTGTTTGAGTTCTCTGTGTAGGGCGGCTACAATATCTGCAGCACTTTCTTCGGCTTTGAGTTTGTCATTTGGATTTCGGTTAGTTGTCCAAATGGCAATCCAGCCATTGCTTTCAGGGGTACTGCCGCCAAAGAAAACCCTGATTAAATGCTCCTCCACGTAAGGAAGGGAACATTTTTTTCCTTCAAGGTTATCTTTATTGCTAACCAACCATTCAATTGCTTTTTTGATGGCCTCACCAGGTTGCATTGGCATTTTAAGCTCCGTTTTGTGATCAAGATTAACTTGTTATAGTGTATAAGATTTAAATTCCTAAGTCAAACTATAGGTTGTTTGGCAGGGGTGGAGGGAATCGAACCCCCGTTATTGGTTTTGGAGACCAACGTCCTGCCGCTGAACGACACCCCTATATGGCTCTCTAATTATAAGTTTTTAGTCTTGAAAGTACAATTTTTATGAAATTAAGACATGATTCTGGATCAGGTCCAGAATGACAACCTGAAAAAAAATCCCCAGGGTGTCGAAGAGAATATAGACATGAAATAAAAGGGAGGAAGCTGTGGGTTTGGCTTCCTCCTTTGGGATTCAAAGTCTGGGGTGGGGGTGCTTTTGGTAGCAGAGCCGAACGAAGTCTTCTGTTACCTGAAGCTGTCCTCCTTTTCCCTCTGTCAGGTACCCATACCCAAGAAGGATGTAGATACCATCCTGCGCCGAGCTAAATAGCTTCATCCACTCGGTCAAATCCCCCATAGTGAAGGGGACCCACGCCTGTTTGCTCATACAATATGTAACTATGACGGTCGCGGCTAAATTCCCTTCCCATCCAGGGAAAGTACCGCGAAGACCTTCCGTTAACAGAATGTGTTCAGGCAAGATTTGAACTGTAAGCATTTTCTCTCCTTATTTCTCATCTAGGTGGTTGTTTCCTCGGAAGAAGTTGGACAAATGCTTCCGTAACTTCGTATGTAAACTGACCCAGTTTTGTTAAAAACCCTTTCTCGTGGAGCTGCATCAGGCCGATGCCAACGTAGAGGTCATCCGTCACATGGTTTTTGCAAAAAGGAAGAAGCTCCGCATTAGAGAAAGGGACCCACCCGCCTTTAGTCTGACACCATCTCACAATTAATGGCCAGACTATTTCAATTCCCTTCATAACGTACTTTCCAGGCATCAGCACCCCCTCGGGGTCAATATCTTCAGGTTTGATTGTGCTGGTTAACATTGGTTCTCTCCGCTTTTTTAGGGTTAAGTAGATTTTACTTTAATTAGGTTCCTGGTCAAGTCAGGAGGGGACGAGTGGTGTTTTAGGTCGTACAAGTAGAGTTATTTTTGAAACAAAAAGGAGGAAGTTTATGTGTTTAAGCTTCCTCCTGGAATCATTCATGCCCTGGCAATCACGGGATGCTTTTCATGGCACCTTTCTATGAAAGCCGGTGTGACTTGAAGAAGATCACCCTCGACCTTTGTTATCCAGCGCTTTTCAACCAGTATTTCGAGTCCAACTTGTGCGAGAATCCCGTCCCTGCCTGGCGCAAGGCGAGTGATGTCTTCGGATGAAAACTTCACCCAACCCCTGCGATCCCTACAGAAAACTACGATTATAGTTGCGGCAAGTTCCGCCTCCCATTTTCCAAATGTATCTCTAAGTGTTGTTTGGAGGTTGATATCGTCTGGGCGAACTTGAACGTCAGTTGCCATTTCCCTCTCCTTTTGTTTGTGTGGATAAGAATATTCTAATAGAACCCGCTGAGTTGTCAAATTATAGGTTATTTAAGCTTGGTGGATTCTTTGTGTTCAGTATGGGCTTTACACTTTTTGCAGTATTTTTTAAGCGTTATCTTATCGGTTGAGTTAATTTTATTTTTTGCCGTTATGTAGTTTTGACTTTTGCATTGGGTGCAAACAAGTAACAAAAGTATTCTTGAAGTCTTTTTTGCCATGCGTTGAATTATCTTTGAAAGTTAAACCTGTGTCAATTAAGACTTGAACTTTTATAAAATGACGATTTCTTTTGGGTAACTGCCAAGCACCTCGGCTTTGTCTGCTCTAAGGGCAACGAGGTCCTCAATTCTTATTCCTCCCCATTTTGTAAAGTACAAACCGGGCTCTACGCTAAATACAGATCCCTCAAGAAGCGGTTTCTCTACCGTTTTTCTTAAATAAGGTTCTTCATGAACTGCAAGACCGATGCCATGCCCAAGCCCGTGCGTAAAATATTTTTCAACTTTGTTCTCAACAAAAACTTTATTAGCCATATCATAACCCTCACTTCCTGTCATTCCAGCCTTTAAGCCATTTATAGCCTTTTCCTGTGCTTTAAGAACAAGATTATAAACGTTTGCAACTGTGTCACCAGGAACCTTTTTAAGAAATATAACTCTCGTTGAGTCACCGCAGTATCCTTTATATTTTGCTCCCCAATCAATTAAAATCATGTCCCCGTTTTTAATTTTTTTATTTGATGTTTCGTAATGCGGCAATGCGGAACCTTTATTTGCCGCAACAATTGAGCCAAAAGACTCGCTCTCTGCGCCTAGTGAGAGCATTGAAAGACGCAGTTTCTCGGAAATTTCCTTTTCAGTTATCCCTTCTTTAATTAAAGGAAGAACCTTTTTTAAAGCTTTGTAGGTAATCTCCTGCGCTTTTCTTATAAGGCTTATTTCCTCTCCCGTCTTAATCTCCCTTATGCCAAGCACTAAATTTTCAAGGCTTATGAGCTTTTTCTCCTTTAGCAAAAGCCTGGTTTCCTCATACTCCTTGTACTTCAAGTCCTCGGATTCAAAGCCGACGGTTTGTTTGGCATCAAGAAGGTCGGTAGCCGTTGCAAGGAGCTTGTCTCTTTCACTGGTTATAAAAACCTTCAGGTCTTTGGATGAGAGAGCCTTCGCTTCCTCCTGATAGAGGCGTGGAGCCACTAGGTTCAATTTTTTCTTTGAATAGACTAAATATACCTCCCTGTCTTCGGATACGGCTCCTTTAAAGCCACTCAAATAATAAATGCTGTAGTAATTGGATATGAGAAACGTGTCAACTTTTTGGTCTTTTAATTTTTTTGAAAGCCTTTGTAATTTTTCGTTCATATTTGTTGTCAATATATAGCTCAAGTCCGATAATATCAAAGCTCAATTTACGTCTCATACTGTCATCCCGCACTTGATGCGGAATCTCAACGACAACCTAGAGAGATTCCGTGTCAGGCACGGAATGACAAGTGGGGGGGTTGTCATTCCGTATTACAGATGTCATCCCCGCGAAAGCGGGGATCTAAATCCCGGAATCGTGAGCCTGCTTATTGATGTATACGCTAATGGTAAAATGAACTTGGACGGTAAGGAAGCTGCTTCTTTCAAACTACTCTCCTTACCGTCCAATGTCTTACTCCCGTGCCGGTTTAGCTAGGGCGAGCGGGAGGCGGCCAATCGTCCGCGGTGCGCGCCTGGGGCGGATGATCGTAATCATCAGCGGGGCGAGCCGGGGGCGGGTAGGCCGGGCGGTAGCTCGGGTACGTCATGGCTAAGTCCGATCCTTTCTCCACGTCATGTCCTCACAAAACTAAATTCGGTTTTGCAAAGCGGTTAGGACGGGGTTTAAAAGGCAAACAAAATTTGTCTTTTTAACCAAGCCCCAACTTTTTTAGAGAAAAACAAAAAAGCTCGGGATTTAGCTCCGAGCTTACATTATTGGGTTAATAAACCCGGAGTCAAACACCAAGCTGTTTGTGTCTGTGCCAATACGAAATATGTCGTTGTAACAGGAAAATTGCCGCTTCTTTCATTGCTTTAATTTATACCTTAATTGTAAATGGCCGTCAAGTTTAAGATAAGACACACGGAGATTTTGGTGTAAACCTCCGTGTGTGATGAGCCTGTTTTAGACCGCCTCTTTTTGTGATTTTGGGTTGGAGAAACTATTGTCCGCCGCCATTTGGCCCGTCGCGGATGAATGGTTGCGCGACCATGTCCGGAGTCGGGGCCATGTATCTTTCCTCCGCCTCTTTCTGGCGGCGGGCACGCTCGTCTGCGCTGTACATAGCTGCGAAGAACAGAACCAGCAGAACCACGACCAGGATCGCTCCTGCCGTCCAAAAGGCTGACATATTTAACCTCCATAGGGGGAATAGGATAATATACTTGTATCAATTTTTACGAAGGAAATCAACTTAGGCTTCTGTCTGATTTCCATCTGTAATTAATATGAAAAATGCTAAAGCCAAAAGAAAACTTGATAAAGGGTTAAATAGGGTAGGGGAGATAAAAGCCCCCGAAGCGGCTCAAAGCGGGGAGTTTAACTCTATTTCAAATGTACTCCGTTACCTTTTATCCAACTATAAGTTCATTTTACTTGTGGTTTTGGCGGCTTTGGGGATTTACTTTAACTCTTTAAAAGGGGAGTTTGTAGCGGATGATATTCTTGGCTTTAAAGAAAACGTCGAAGTGAGGGATTTAAAAGCCTCTCTTAAAACACTAAATCTGCAGAAGGTCATTTATGCCATGTCTTTCAGGTTTTTCGACTTAAATCCTGTTCCTTTGCATTTGACTCATGTTTTGTTTCATATTTTGGCCGTTATTTTAGTTTTTGTCCTTGTTTCAATGCTTTTTGATAAAAAAACGGCAAAATTGTCGTCCCTGCTTTTTGCCGTTTCTCCGATAAATACGGAGGCAGTCTCATGGATTTCGGCCTCAATTTACATAACAAACGCCATGGGTTTTCTATTTATGGCCGTTTTATACCTTTTGTTTAGAAACACCAATAAAATCAGGTATTTTTTAGGCACCGTCGTCGTTTACGGAATTACTCTTGTTCTTGTAAATAACAGCTTTTCGGTGATGTTTATTCCACTTTTAATAATCATTGATCAGATTTATAACTATCAGTTTGAGAAAAAAGTATCCTCCCGATTCCGTTTTATCCCTCTTATTTTTGTCATGCTTATCCACATTTTTCTTATTGTAAGGCCGTATTCAGCAAGAATTGACTACCTCCAAGGCTCATTTGAGGCAAATATTGAGGGTTCCGCCCCCTACTTTGAGAGAGTTCCTTATGAGATTTATAGTAACTTTAAGCTTTTGTCCTTTCCCCTGGGATTGTCTATATTTCACGAAGGTGATGTTGTTACTGACTTTGATGTTTTTGTATTCTGGGCTTTCACCGTTGTGGTATTCGGTCTGATTTTGTATTTGTGGGAGATTTACAGGGAAGTATCGGGACTTCTCTTGTTTGTTGTTGTTTCTCTTGGGCCGACTTTCAGCCCGGTTCAGACATCTTCTTATTTTACCGAAAGGTATTTATATCTTGGGAACGTGGCTTTCTGCTCACTTGTCGCATTGTTTTTTATCTGGATATCAAAAAAGGCAAGATTTGACAGTTTGGCAATGATTCTAGGGGGTATATTAGTAATATTGTACTCAACTAAGGTGATTTTTAGGAACAGAGAGTGGTCAACACCCGAAAATTTATGGAAATCTGCAGTAAGAGTTGTACCCAATAGCTCAAGAGCCCACAAACTGCTTGGTGAAACATACCTAACTAAAAAAGATTACGAAGGGGCTTCCGATGAATTTAAGAAGGCAATTGAGTTAAGAGGCGGTGTTTACCCTGATGCTTACAATAATCTCGGATTAAGCTACTTAAGGCTTGGCAAGGTCAATGAGGCGGAGAAGATTTTCATGGGTAATATCAATAATTACCCTTTAATGTGGCAGTCTTACTACAATATGTCAGAAGTTGAGCTGGTGAAGGGTAGGGTGAGCTGGGCCCAATCTTATCTTTTAAAAGTTTTGGAGCTTGACCCTCAAAACAAGGACGCAAAGAGAGTTTTAGAGAGCTTATCAGACGCAAAGGAAGAATAGGTCTGTTCAGTTTATAACTTACTTTTGGTACTTTCTTGATAGTTCAGCTAGACTCTATATGGTTGAAGAATTATTTAGTTGAAAGTTCTATAAAGGTTTTGGAGCATTTTTTTCCAAGTTCGTGGGCTATTTTAATAAAGTGTTGAGATGTTTGTGAGACTTTGGTATGTTTTTTCATCTGAAACCGACTGTAGGATAGTGCTTTTTGGAGCCCCCAGGTAGAATCGAACTCCCGTCAACGGTTTACAAAACCGCCGCTTTGCCACTAAGCTATGGGGGCTAACAGGCTGGCCTTTGATATTTTATCAGATTTTAATTGGAGTTTAATGTATTTGTGAAGGATTGGGATTAAAAATAAAGCCTCGGCCGGTCTGGTCTTTTCCGGCCGAGGTTGTTATCTGGGCGGAGGGATGAGGTAGAGTATAGCTACCAATACCACGGTGAGTATTGCGGCAAGGATACCTGCCGTTATCCCAAGACAGATGCTAGCAGGCAGCATGAGCATCGGAATGTTTTGCCTCTTGGACAAGTTGTAAAGCATTCCTGCCATGATAAAGACAACCAGCATGGACGAAAGCTCAATTCCAAGCCAGATCAGAAGTTGTTGCCCCCAGTGGAATTGCGCGGGCAGCTTTACAAACAGCGGCCAAAGGATTGATACCACATAGCCGTTGATGATGGAGAGTTCAAAGAATCGCTTGTTAAGATCAACGCCGCCTCTCTTTGGATTTTGTTGAACGTGCTTCATGTGTTCTCTCCTTCAGGATTGTTTATTTGGTGAACAAAATAACTAGTTGGGAGGTTATCAGTTTGTATAAATTGTGTCAAAAGGAGGATGGTGCCAGGTGAAGGACTCGAACACGAATCCTAAGAAACTGTAGCTCATTAATATTCGCAACAGTTCCTAAGGTTCGCGTTCCCGCCTCCCCACCCTCTCGCTTCGCTTGAGAGGCGGGTCCGGCATTCGAGTCCGATGTACTTCGCCTCGACTTTATATGTCTGCATGACCCCGATGTGTTTTCAGATTTTGGTGCCAGGTGAAGGACTCGAACCTTCGTAGCCCGTTAGGGCGACAGATTTACAGTCTGTTGGAATTGCCGCTATCCGAACCTGGCTTAGGGCTGGATCTTTTGGATCTGCCTAGCCCATATTTTACCATTTCCTTGGAGTGGTATTAAGGGAGAAATATTGTGGTGTCTGATTTGGAGCCCGGACCGAGAGTCGAACTCGGGACCCCATCCTTACCATGGACGTGCTCTACCAACTGAGCTATCCGGGCCTTTAAATGAGGCACTAAGATTTTATATTACGCCGTTTCTAATATCAACGATATGAAAGTTAGGGTTTGGTTTATGTCATTCTGGACTTGATCCAGAATCTAAAATACAGATCCTGAATCAAGCCTGCCTGCCGGCAGTCAGGTTCAGGATGACGAAGCGAATTTGGGATGATAAGAGAAAGAAGCTTGCCGGCTGTGAGTATCCGGCAAGCGGTTGAGTAGAACTCAAAGAGAATCATCGCCTTGGGAGAGATAGGATCCACAGGGACACGAGAAACAAAACAGCTTGCGCCACCGGGATAAATCTCATTTCTTTCTCAATTTCTCCCCCAAGGTAAAGGGATAGGGGCGGCACCGTTGAAAGAGCGAAGGCCAGTGCTATACAGAGAAGGAACAGTATATGCCCGGTTCTTAAACTACCGCCGCCATCTAGACCCAAGGCAAGAAGGCCGGTGAGAACCACAAACAGGCATAGGGCCGTAACTCCTTCTAAGATCGCGAACGTCCAGTCGACAACTTTGCTTTCGACCAGAACCCCAAGAGGCCCAAGAAAAAGGTTAATGACCCCAAGAACCATCGTCAAGGTCGCACAAACTCCGAAGATGAGCCCGAATTGATCCCTCACGAGCGAAGAAATGTTCCCAAACTTCCGAATCAGGTTCATTTTAGTCTCTCCTTTGTCTTTTTACTTTTTAGCACAGATTAATATTTAAAGCCAGTTTAAATAAACTCTAGACCAAGCTGAAGTTAACTTATAGAATAATCATATGTCTTTCTTAAAATTTCCCGATAATTTTTACTGGGGGGCGGCCACTGCCGCGCATCAAATAGAAGGCAATAACGTCCATTCGGACTGGTGGGTGTGGGAAACGGAATTTGCGGGAAAGGATGGCGGGCCTAAAGAAAGATCAGGAATTGCCTGTGATTCTTATAATCGCTATGAAGAAGATTTTACTCTCGCAAAAAGTTTAAACCACAATGCACATAGGATGTCTATTGAATGGGCAAGAATTGAGCCGCAGGAGGGAATAATTGATGAAAGAGAGATAGAGCATTACAGAAAAGTCCTTAAATCGCTGAAAAGCAAAGGTATGAGCACTTTTGTTACTCTTTGGCATTTTTCTCTTCCGCACTGGTTAAGAGATAAGAAGGGGTGGGGAAATCTTCTTACGCCCATGTATTTTGCAAGGTACTCAAAGCTTGTTGCAGAAAGATTAGGAGAACATATAGATTTTTTTATAACTCTTAATGAACCCCAGGCGTATGTAGCTTTAAGGCATTTAGTCAAGCTTTGGATTCCCTCAATGAAAACCACATTTCTTGATTTTCTTGATGGGTGGGTGGGTTTAATCCGCGGGCACAATGCTTCCTATAAAGCGATAAAAGAAGTAAACCCTTCGTACCAGGTAGGAATTGTGGAAAATATCATGTACATGGAGCCAAAACGCAACACACTGTGGAATAAATTTATGTGCGATTGGAGGAAGTTCATTCAGTTCAGGCTCTTTTTTGCTTTTACATTGAAAAACTCGGATTTTTTGGGTGTTAATTACTACTTTCACGATGTCATTGGGCCTGGAGATTATTTTATAAACATGAGCTCAATTGAAACCACCGGAGAAGTGTCGGACTGGGGCTGGCAGATTTATCCTGAAGGTATTTACCATATAGTTAAGGAACTTTGCTGTTACTATGATAAACCAATTTTTATTACGGAGAACGGTCTTGCCGACGCGAAAGATGAGAAACGGGAAAGCTTCATAGTGAGGCATTTATATTATCTTCAAAAGGCTATATCCGAAGGAGTTTGCGTGAACGGGTATTTTCACTGGACGCTTATGGATAATTTTGAATGGGCGGAGGGGTATATCAGAAAATTTGGCTTAATTGAAATTGACAGGGAAAATAATCTTGAAAGGAAAATCAGGCCAAGCGCGTACACCTATGCAAGAATATGCAAGGAGAATGGGATAGGAGAAGACCTGCTTAAGGAATTTAATTTAGAGTAGGCATTGGAGGTGTTTCGTTTTTAAGTTTAAGGTCTTGTCTAAGCTTTTCTATTTCTTTCATAATCACTCTTAAATTTTCCTGCTCTCTTTTTTGATCTTCATCCATGCTTTTTTCCCACCTGTTTTGTGAAGTTTGAAGGAGGGAAACCATTAAAAAGGTTAGGATGGTTGTGGTGGTGTTGATTATGAGCTGCCAGGTATTGTTCCAGCCAAAGATTAATCCCGATGGGACCCAGAGTACTATAAGAAACACGGAAAAAATAAACCACATCGGCGAGCCGACAACTTTGTTTACTTTCTCCGCAAACTTTTCAAAACCATTAAGCATTAAGTTAAGAATATGGTTGCGCCTGATTCATGTCAATAACGGCTTTGCGCTTGTGGCAGTTTCTGGTATAAGTTTATGAGATCTTTTTAGAAAGGAGATATGACATGCCGGGTGGAGGACGCGGAAGAGCTTTTAATATAAGGATGGCGGGAGACAATACCACTGTCAGGCCTCAAATTCCAAGGTTTGCTCAGGATGACACCATTAACCTACAGGAGGCGGAGCGGTTGGGTATTAAGATTGTTGACCGCGGGAGCACATGTCTTGTCAAGGTGGGTGAAGACCCTAACGCACTGGAGTATGAGGTTTACGAGGACCGTAAGAAAAGCAGATTTCTCATGTCGGTTCGCATTACTCCTCTTGTGTGTCCTTATACGGGGCTGCCGATGCAAAGTTTTTTTGAAAATATCCTCCTTGAATGAGGCTTTGGCCGGGTTCTGTCTAATCCGGCCTTTTTCTTCTCTTGTAAATAAAGGGGTTTTTTGGTTTAATTGGTGCCTATGGCAAAAGTATGTGATGTGTGCGGAAAAGGGTATCTAAAAGGCAACCTTGTCAGCTTTTCAAACAAAAAATCAATAAAAAGGTCCTATCCGAACTTAAGAAAAGTCAGGATTTCAGTTGACGGAAGAAGTGTAAGGGTTAAAATTTGCGCGAGTTGTTTGAGTGCAAAGAGGCTTACCGAGGCCTCACAAGTAAAATCCCAATCTCAAATTGTCTGATTTTTTGTCGTCCGCAATCGACTTTATGTCATCCAGGGCTTTGACCCGGGATCTCATTGAGATTCCTGCTTTCCCGCCAGAGGCGGACGGGCGCAGGAATGACAAGTGCTTTTTTCAACACTTTTTTGTTTACTGATGTAATCCTATAAAAGATAAGGAGATGGAGCTATGAAAGGAAGATACAGGTCTGTGAAGAAGACGGGGATTCTTGGTGACCGAAATATCAGGCTTCTTTTGTTCGTGGGAGGTTTGGTGGTTTTTGCCGTTATTGCAGCTTTGTTTGTTTTTGAAGGCAAGCTGGGTTGCAGCAAACTCCCAAAGTCAGGAATTATGGTTTCAGGGGTCTACCCGCCTAAAAACCTTCCAAGAAAGATTGATCCAAAAGAGGCTTCAATTTGGCAGGGGAAGGTTTTGGGAGGTAGCAGGAACGAAAGGCTTGAGAGAATCACCGATCAGATGTATCAGTCATCACTTCCCACTTTCAGAGAAGTTGCGCAGTTTATTTATCAAAGCGCAGGAGATTTTAAAGTGAGTTTTGCCGATGACCTCGGTGGAAACATTATGCTTGTAGCGGTTTCCGGCAAAGAGAACACAATGGTTTTGGCGATTGCCAGAGGGCCGTTTGATGAATCAAGCGACATTCAAATCGCTCTGACTCTTGTGCACGAACTAGGCGGCCACCTTGCTGATCTTTTTGCCTTGGAGCAATCCTATATGGCAGAAGGTTTAAACAGCTCGCAGACTTTTGAAAGATTAAGGCAGCTGCAAACCGATTATGTAATGCGGGATTGCACAGAGGCAAGGGCTTACGCGTTGGAGACCGCCGCTTACAGGGAAACCGCAGCTTATCTGGGGTACGACGAACCCGGTTTTAGGAATGAAGCTTTGCAAGCTCTCGTTGGTCTGAATTGGGACTACGAAAGAATAAGATGGGTCAACCTGCTTAGGCCCAAATATCAGAAATAGACCCTCACCCGGATTTGAAAAAGTCCGGGTTTGTTCATTTGTAAATTCGGTTTTGATAGATTAATATCTATATCCTATAACCAAAAGATAAAAAGATAAGGAGAGAAAAGATGTTACGCAAATTCGTTTCGTGCATGATGGCGGTTGTCTTTGCCTTAGCCTTAGCTGCTCTGTTTTTGACCTTTGCCGGGTTGAATCGGGCCGAGGCAGGGGATGTGCAAGGTGAACTTCCGCCGGCGCTTCTTGTGGTTGCGGGACCAGACCAAACTTCACCGCAGGAGATTGTGTTGAGGGATGTCAATGCCCCGGCAACCAGCACCTTTGGCGTTTTGTTTGACGGAAAAGTGTTTACGCCTGTGAAGCACATTTCGCTGCCGGAGTGGCGGGTTGAGCTTCCTCAGAGCACTATCAACATCTCTAGGGAAACGGTACTCTCGGTCACAAGAGACGGCCAGCTCTTTACTGGATACGTATTTACATACACTAAAGACCTGTATGATTTGCACCTGCATTTCTATTACAGGCCGGAGTATGGGACTCGAAAGTACGTTGCGGCAACTGTCAACCCGCTGGATGCCGGGTACTCTGCGTCTTCGGGTCCGCACTTTGTTCCGCGCACAGCGGTCCCTGACAGATTCGTGGCGCTGTATAACGCTGGAATTCCCGGAGGAAATATCTTCTGGGTTTACATTCAGGATCTGGCCAGGTTCTTCACAAGTCTTGACTATTACTACGAGTTTCAAAAGCAGGGTGTTAGTTATGGCCCAATCGTAGTAAGTCTGGAGTCTTTGTGGAGCTGGAGCAACCTTAGCAGGCTCTGGCTGTATGTCAGTAGCCAGCCGCAAGGTTTAGAGGAGTTACGGCCTCAAAGCTACTACAGCCCCGAATGTGTTGGGACTATGCCAACCGGTGAAAGGGTGGCAACGTATGATGTAAAGCTTCCTTCGCCGAGAGTTTACGTTAACAGTCCAGCTTACCCCGGGGAGAGTTACGGAGCGTTGCTTGGGGTTGAGATATCGGGTGGGTATTTCAACGGAGGACTTCTTCCCTACACCGCTACTCTTGAGGCGGTTACTGGAGGGCCTAACATCTCGCATACAGTTGATGTAACGACCAACGTTTTTGGAGATAGTTACCTTGCCGTCCACGTGTGGTGGAATAACCCGTCGGATCTTAGTGGATATCCTGTGTACTGGGAAGCGGTCTTTCGTCCTGTGTACACCGATCCGTTTCAGGCAAGGCAGGCTGTAAGGTTCTTTGACTTCTCAACCAGCCAATGTCCTTTAAGGCGGGCGGCGGGAGAGCTGAAGTTTGAGGCTGATGTTCCAACCACAACCGCTGTTTTCGCCGGTGAGACGCATTTGTTTACAACAACTGTACTCTCTGCAGGACCTGGTGATTGGCTGGTGCTTAACCCTCTGTACTTTGAGGTTGTTTCGGCCTCGAGGCCCTACACGCAGGAAACTACTACCGGCGGTTTGTATTTTACAGTCGGAGGGGTTACTGCGGGAGATATAATCACGGCGGTAATGCGGGTCGGGGATTACTGTGACATTCCAATGCTCACAGCGGTTCATCTCAAGGCTACCGAGGTGCCTGTGTGGACCAGTGAAGCGTTGAGCTTTCCTGAAATTCCCTGCCAACCTGCTGAAAGCTTACCTTACCGCCTTTACTTTCCGTTAGTTTTGAGGGTGGAATAGGGATAACTGATAAGGAGTGGTAGGAGTGAGCATACGTGGTGGATAAATCAATTATCCGCCATTTTTTGATTTGCTTTGGGCTTCGCCCTCGCAATGACAGATCTTGTATTATTTGATTAGGAAGTTGTTCGGTAGTATTTAAGTCATTGCGATCCGCCGGCTGGCGGAGAAGCAATCTTGTTGAAGTATCCGTGAAGAAAGTCCGCAAATCTTATAGTCCTGCCGCCCTCAACCTGCGCTTCTTTTATTTCCAGTTTTTCATTGGTTAGGGTGGCTTTATGGATTTTTACTTTAAGATCCTCTTGTTTTGGATCTCTTAATTCCAGTTTCAGATATGAACTAAGCTCTTTAAGAGTTGTCCAAGCCACAGGCCAGGGGTAAAATGCTCTGATTGCTCTTTCTATTTCTTCATCCGACCTTGTAAGATCAAGCTTTGCGTCATCTTTAAATACAAAAGTTGTTCTATCAAACTTTCCGCTTGGAGTGGTGTAGGTTGCTTCCGACTCGTTTTGTTTTACTAGCTTGAGCTTTCCTAAGAGATAATCTTTTAACACTTCAGGAGTCTCTTTGGCGGCAAGAAGAAACAATTTGCGATACAGCGATTCATCCGTTTCATCTTCTGTTATTTCGTACTCAAATTGTTTAATTATGTTGCCTTTATCCATTCCCACCGACATGACTTGATAAGTGATTCCCGTTTTTTTATCTCCATTCAGTATTGTGTACGTTACAGGTGAGGCGCCTCGATACTTAGGAAGAAGCGAGAAGTGGATGTTTATAATGCCTTTTGGAAATAAGTCAATTATCTCTTTTGGAATTATCATTCCGTAATCGGCTACGAGGGCTATTTCGGTTTTGGTCTCTCTGATTTCGCTTTTTACAGTTTCAAGCTCTTTTTTAAAACTGCTCGGTGTGATAAAACTGATGTTTTGCTCCATGCACCATTTTTTCACGGGGGAGGGAAGTATTTCCTGTTTTCTACCAACCGGTTTATCGGGCTTTGTTACCACCAATTTAAGGTTAATTTCCCCAGACTTCTTAAATGAATTAAGAAGAATAACCGAGTGGTCAGAAGTGCCGAAATAGACAAGGTCAATCATCTCTCAATTTTATGATATTTATTGTCTTTACGCACTTGAAATTATATAGAAGGTGGTTATAATAACAATTAGCCTATAATATGCAAAGGAGAGTTACAATGCTCAAAGTTGATGGGTGCCATTTCAGTGGCAGCAGTTGGGTGGCGGATCTGTATGTTGGAAGTGGGGGAGCATGCGTACTGATCGTCAAGATAACTGTGTCCGGTGTGGAGACAGGACACTTTGTCTATAAGATGCAGGGTAATCCAGAAGGGTTCATCAAAGGTTTGATGCGCTTTCAACCTGAAAAAAGGGGATCCAGTTGGTCAGATTTTCCTTTCAGGGATCTACTGGCTGATCTTGACGGCACAGTTTCATTTGTTCTAGCTAAGCCAGATGTGCCCGATATGGAGGATGTTGTTCGCGTTACTTTAATTCGTAACACGTCATCCCTGAACATGCTTGCTGATCCGCAAATGGCTCCTATTGCCCAGATGGAGCTGACTTTGGACGAGGCAAGGACATTAGCTGATGCTCTGCTGAAGTTCTTCTCCTCTACCATCCCAACTGTTTAAGTTTTGGGCGGCTGTGATTACTTTTGTGTCACGGCCGCTTTCTTTTTAAGGAATGCTACTCAACTTGAGTTTCCTTCGCTTGCAGTTCGTCAAGCTCTTTTTCGGTTAATGTTTTCCCGATAACCTTGGAAGTAAATAACACCCCGTTTATATGATCCATTTCATGCTGGATCACTCTTGCGAAAAAGCCTTCGGCTTTAAGTGTGAACTCGTTCCCGTTTAAATCAAAACTCTTCACTTTTACCCTTTTAAAACGCTCAAGCTGCCCATAAGTGTCGGGAATGCTAAGACATCCCTCCCAGTTTATATCGGTAACTTCGGAGTGGGATAAAATCTCGGGATTAATAAAAATAAAGTTGGTTTCAATTTCTTTTTCGCTATCACTTGGGTCCTTTGAGAACTTTTTGGCAATAAAGACTCTTTTTGATTCACCAATCTGCGGGGCCGCAAGACCTGCGCCTTTGGGTTTTGTGGTCGCGTTAAGCGTTTGTATAAGATCTTCAGCCAGGGATTTAGTTTCAGCGTCAAACAAAGCTATTTCAGCCTTTGTGATGAGAACCTTATTTGGGACTTTAACTATCTCTTTTAATGCCATAATTTTACTGTAAGGCTGGGGATCTCTGCCCAATTTGAAGCCAGCCTTTTTATTTTAGCATCAGAATGTTAAACTCCAAAAAGTATGCTGGACAATATATTTTCATTTTTCTCCCATGACATGGGCATTGATTTAGGTACGGCCAACACGCTTGTTCACGTACGAGGGAAGGGTATACTCATACGTGAGCCTTCCGTTGTTGCAATCCATAAAAAAACAAAAGAAGTGCAGGCTGTTGGCTACGAAGCAAAAAGAATGCTTGGGAAAACTCCCGCTGCAATTGCCGCAATAAGGCCTTTAAGGGACGGCGTCATTTCAGACTTTTATGTTGTGGAAAAAATGCTTTCTTACTTTATTAAAAAAGTTCACGAGATGCCCTCCACTTTTTTAAAGATTCCAAGGCCAAGGGTTGTTATCGGAGTGCCTTCGGGCATTACCGAAGTTGAAAGAAAAGCGGTGGTTGATGCTTCTTTAAGCGCAGGCGCAAGAAGAGTCTTTTTAGTAGAAGAACCTATGGCCGCTGCAATTGGAGCTAATCTTCCCATTTCAGAGCCGCAGGGAAGCATGATTGTTGACATGGGCGGGGGTACAAGCGAAATAGCGGTAATTTCATTAGGCGGTGTTGTAACTAATAAATCGTTAAGAGTCGCAGGTGATGAGCTTGATCAGGAGATTATTAATTACGCAAGGGCTAAGTTAAACCTTCTGGTTGGAGACAGAACCGCGGAAGAAATTAAAATTCAGCTTGGAAACGCCTTTCCTTATCCTAATGAAAGAGAGGATAAAGCTCTTTTAAGAGGCAGAGATTTAAAAACGGGCCTTCCGAGATCCGTTGAAGTGACCGCGTATGAGATAAGAGAGGCATTAAAAGGTCCTTTAAACACAATAGTCAACGCGGTTAAAGATGCTATTGAGGAAACTCCCCCCGAGCTTGTTGCGGACATCTTAAAGAGCGGCATAACGCTTGCGGGCGGCACGTCCTTAATCAAAGGAATTGATGTCTTTATGTCAGAAGAAACAAAAATGCCCGTTACTCTTGCTAAGGATCCCTTGACATGTGTTGTAAGGGGGTGCGGGATAGTGCTTGAAGACTTGGAATTGCTTAAAAGAGTCAAGGTGATTTAAACTGCAATCGTGAGTCTTTCTTTAAAATATCTTTTTATAAGTTTATGTATTTTCCTGCTTGGGTTTACGGGGGTTTTTACCCCTTTAAGAAACTTTGCACACAAGGTTTCCAACCCGGTTTCTTACGGGCTGCATCAAATTGCGGACGAGGTAAGAAAAACCTTTGAGTTTTTTATTTCATTAAAGAAAATAAGACATGAAAACTTAAGGCTTCGCGAGGAGAACTTGTCCCTTTTTTCAAAGATTTCAAATACTAAAGAGCTGGAAGATGAGAACAAGGTTCTTCGGGAACAACTTGCTTTAGGAAGCTTCGTTTCGCGGGACAAACTTATAGAAGCAAGAGTTATAGGTCTTCCTTTTGATAATGAAAACTCGGAAGTTTTAATAGACAAGGGCAAGAAAGATGGCGTTCTCACCGGCCAGGAAGTTATATACAAAGGTTTTTTAGTGGGTTCCGTTGTGGATGCTTTTGAGGAGAGGGCAGTTGTTGTTTTTATTACCTCACCTAAACTTTCTGTTGCAGTTTCAGATCAGAGCGTTGACGGAAGGACCAAAGGACTTGTGACAGGAAGCTATGGTACTTCTCTTATAATGGATAGAATCCTTCAGGATGAGGAGATAAACGTGGGCGATTATATAGTTACTTCAGGCGGGGATGGTATATTTGATCCCGGGCTTCTTGTCGGTAAAGTGGTTGAAGTCTTTGACGATAAGTCGGAGCCTTTGAAAAAAGCCAAACTTGAAGTTTCTATGGACTTTGGCAGGCTTGATCGTTTATTTGTGGTAGTTAAATGAGGCGCTAAAAAGAGTTGGCGAGATTCCCGTTTTCCCGCCAGAGGCGGACAGGCACGGGAATGACAAAGATGAAAACATTTATATTATTTGTTGTCCTTTTAATATTCGCGTTAATTCAGTCTTCGGTTTTTGGAATTAATTTAATTTTTTTGTTCAGTTTGGGCTTTTTTATACTCGGAAATGAGAAACTCGCTTTAATGTCGCTCTTTTACGGAGGGTTGCTTCTTGATTTTTTAGGTACGGAAAGATTTGGTATATACGCGCTTTGTATGTCTCTTACGGCTCTTTTTATACTTATCGTAAGAAAATTTCTGGGTTCAAATGTATTTTTACTCCCCATCCTATGTGCCGTTTCTTTTCTTTTATTTAATTTTCTTGTTAATTTTCCAAGGCTCAATATTCCCGATCCATATTTTCTAGTACCTTTAAATTTGGCTTTTTTCTTTGCATTGCTTCCTTTTGGTTCGTGGTTTAACGGTATTTTTAAAAAGGATGATTCAGTTTCACGAAATTGAAAGAATAACGCCTAAGCGTTCTAAAAGTATTCCTAAAGAGGTTATAAGACCGGCTTTTTTGGCTTCCTCGGGGTGGGAGCTGGTTCTTCCGCATCTGCTTTTTGTTTTCTTTATGCTCCTTCTTGTCGGCAGGGTTTTTTATCTTCAGGTTTTGGAGGGGGACAAAAATCTTTCACTCTCGGAGGGAAACAGTATCAGATATTCATTTTTGAGAGCGGGAAGGGGTGTTATATATGACAGAAACCGTGAAGTTGTGGCGAGAAATAAGCCGGGTTTTAGTATTGAGCTTAATACGGTTCAATGCCAAAACTCATGTAAAGATGTTGTAAACGAGGTTTCAAAGCTTGTTGAGATTGATGTGGGGTATGCAAATGAACAGATAGAAAAAGGCTTTACCCAAGTAACAGTTGCTACAAATTTATCAAGAGATGACATTATTAAAGTTGAGGGGAGGATTGGGAACCTTTTGGGGATTTCGACGCAAGTTGATCCTGTTAGAGAGTATCTTTTTCCTGAAAGTTTTGCGCATGTTTTAGGTTTTATTGGCGAAGGGGAAAGCGGTGATAAAGTCGGAAAATCAGGAATAGAAAAAAGCTATGAAAAGCATCTTCACGGCTCACCGGGAAGTAAAATTATTCAGATTAATTCATCAGGAACATTCTTTACCCAAATAGCGGAGAAAACCCCGGGAAACGGCAAAGGCATTTATCTTAATATTGACAAAGGGTTACAGGAAGTATCTTTCTCAGTTTTAAAAAAAGCTGTTGATAGAAAAATGCCAAAAGTTTTAAATGCCAAAACTGATCGCGCAACGGGAGGTGCTGTAATTGCGACTGACCCAAAAACGGGCGGTATTCTTGCGTTTGCAAGCTATCCTTCGTTTAATCCGAATCTTTTTTCAACGGGGATTTCGGATATGGAGTTTGAAAAGCTTGCCAATGACCCGAATAAGCCCTTTTTTAATAGGGTAGTTAGCGCAACTTATCCGCCCGGCTCAACTTTTAAAATGGTTTCCGCATTGGCAGCTCTAAAAAGCGGAGTTATTAATGAAAAATCGCTTGTTGACTGCCCGGGAAGTATTTTTGTCGGGGGGAGTTTTTTTAGAGATTGGTACAGCGGGGGAAGGGGTCTGATTGATGTAAAAAGGGCAATTCAGATTTCCTGTGACACCTTTTTTTATACTGTTTCGGGCGGTTACGGGGTTCAAAAAGGGATGGGGATTGAGTATCTTTCAATTGAGGCAAAGAAGTTGGGGTTTGGAAAAGAGCTTGGGATTGATGTGGAAGGGGAGGTAAAGGGTCTTTTCCCCGATCCTGACTGGAAAAAAGCGGATAGAGATGAAGACTGGTACCTTGGAGATACTTACATAACTTCAATCGGGCAGGGAAATATTCTTGCTACCCCCTTACAGGTGAATGCAATGACCGCTTTTTTTGCAAATAAAGGCAAGGTTTATAAACCATATCTTGTCAAAAATATTGAAGGAGAGCCTCCTATTGAGCCAAAGCTTATCATTGAGGAAACTTCTGACTCATATTTTATTAACGTAGTGAGAGAGGGTATGAAGATGGTTATGATAGATGGGGGAACAGCGTACCCATTCTTTGATTTTGAGTTGAAACATCCAGACATTGAGCTCGCGGGAAAAACCGGTACGGCTGAATTTGGAAATCCTGTGGAAATAGGTGATAAAACTCACGCTTGGTTTACGGTTTTTGGGCCGTATGACGATCCGAGCATTGTTTTAACTGTATTTCTTGAGGGTGGCGGAAGCGGTTCAACGGACGCCGCTCCCGTGGCAAGGGAAATACTGGATTACTGGTTTAAGTAGACTGAAAAAATAATTTATCAGTAGGCGGTTTTTGTGAAAAGAAGAAAGACCCCGAGTAAGGAGGAACTCGGGGCTTTGAGTATTAAAGCGAGAAAGTTTGCGCGGCAAGGTTCTCGATTTTGAGTTCGCCTTCTGTGCACCATTGACCCATTGTCAGGGTGATATGGCGACCTCTCAAACCTTCCAGACTGAAGCCTTGGTTGAGTTCCCGGACCTCAACGAGTAGCGGATCTCTCGTTAAGATTGTTCCCGTGCCCACCCTTCTATTCTTCAGGCCTACGATCACATAGATCTGTACGGTCATTTCCTCTCTCCTTACCAGGTTTTTGATGAGGGATATATTACACCTTTTCGTTGTTATTTTCTATTCAACTTGACCACTAACTACATTACAATGTATATTGTAATATATCTATGCAAATCAGAATACTTAAAAAAGAGGACGGCTTGTACCGTAAACACTTACAAGATATTAAAGGAATGACCGAAAGATTATACTACACCGGGAACATATTAGAGAGCGACTTTGAGGGGATTTGCGTAGTTGGCAGCAGGAGAATGTCAAAGTATGGGGAGAATTGTATTGAAAGCATTGTTTCGGAGCTTGTCGGTGCGGGTTTAACTATTATTTCCGGGCTTGCCTTTGGAGTTGATGTAACAGCCCAAAAACTTGCCCTTGATTTGGGAGGGAGGACTATTGCTGTTCTTGGTTCAGGTATTAATAAAATTAGACCCTTAAGCAATTTTGATACGGCAAGAAGAATTGTTGAGAGTGGTCAGGGCGCTTTAATCTCAGCATATGAGCCGGATGAGGACTCAACAAAGGCTTCTTTTCCCGAAAGGGATTTTTTAATGGCCGCCCTTTCAAGAGCCGTCCTTGTTATTGAAGCATCCGAAAAATCGGGTACATCTCATACTGTAAAAGCGGCTGTAAACCTTGGTAAGGAGGTTTTTGTGGTTCCGGGAAGCATTTTTTCGGACTTAAGCGCGGGTTGTCATAAGTATATTCGCGACGGAGCAAACCTTGTAACTTGCGCGGATGAGATTTTTGAAGCTTTAAGGATTAAAAAAAGTGTATTGAAAAGTAAAATAAGGTTAACAGAGGGGAGTTTTGAAGAAAAGGTGTATAAAAATATAAGTTCGGGCGGAACACTTCTTGAGGATTTGACCCTTTCTCTTAATGAGCCGGCTGTAAAAGTTCTTCCCTGTCTAACCATTCTTGAAATGAAAGGGCTCATTAAAATTGACCGAGATAAAATCTTTAATGTAAAATAGGCTTCTTTTAGTTACCTGCTTTATGTGCTAGCGTTTATAAATATGGACTTAGTAATTGTTGAATCGCCTACAAAAGCTAAAACTCTGTCTAAATTTCTTGGAAAGGAATATGAAGTGGAAGCCTCCATGGGGCATGTAAGAGATCTTCCAAAAAGCGAGCTTGGTGTGGATGTGGACAAAGACTTTGAGCCTAAATATGTGATTTCTCCTAAGGCAAAAAAGATAATTTCAGCGCTTAAAGGTAAAGCTGAAAAAGCAGGGGAGCTTATCCTTGCAACTGACCCTGATAGAGAAGGGGAAGCAATAGCGTGGCATGTCTTAAACTCAATTTCAGGAAAGACTAAACCCTCATATAAAAGAGTCATTTTTCATGAAATTACCAAAGACGCGGTTCTTTCAGCCTTTAAAGAGTCAAGAAAGCTTGATGAAGATCTGATAGACGCGCAGCAGGCAAGAAGGGTTCTTGATCGGATAGTCGGATACAAACTTTCCCCACTTTTATGGAAGAAGATTAGGTATGGACTCTCGGCTGGACGCGTTCAGAGTGTGGCCGTGAGGCTTGTTGTTGAAAGGGAGGATGAGAGGAGAAATTTTAAACCAGAGGAGTATTGGAGTCTTGAGGGAATTTTTGAGACTGGGCGGAAAGAGCGGTTTTCGGCCTTTCTTTTTGAAATCAACGGGAAAAAGGTTGAGATATCATCTGAAAAAGAGATGAACGGGGTTCTATCAAGGCTGAATGAGTTCCAAAATGACTCGTTTTACATATTTTCTGTTGAAAAAACCGAGAAAAAAAGAAACCCGTACCCGCCTTTTACTACCTCAACTCTCCAGCAGGCGGCAGTGAGTAGATTTGGCTTTACGGCTAAAAGAACCATGAGTGCCGCCCAAAAGCTCTTTGAGCAAGGATACATAACTTACCACAGAACTGATTCTTTAAACCTTTCCGGTTCCTTCCTTAACCATGCAAGGGATTTTATTTCAAAAGAATACGGGGCGCCCTACCTTCCTGTTAAACCTAATTTTTATAAAACAAGGCAGAGAAATGCCCAGGAGGCGCATGAAGCTATACGACCAACTAACCCCGGGCTGCTGTCTTTAAAAGAGGCTGATATCAACGCGGATGAGAAAAAGCTTTATCGGATTATTTGGCAGAGAGCCTTGTCTTCGCAGATGACTCCCGCAGTTTTTGATCAGGTAACGGTAATTGTGAACAGTGGGGATAACAATTTTAGATTTAAATCAGTGGACTCAAAGATAAAATTTGACGGCTGGCAGAAAGTGTATAAAAGCATTGATGAGGATGACGCTTCAAAGGAGGAAGGCTCTTTGTTGCCCGATCTTAAGGAAGCAGAGAAGGTTATAGCAGCGGAGTTTAAGCCGCAGCAGCATTTCACGGAGCCTAAACCAAGATACACGGAGGCATCACTAATTAAGGCTTTGGAGGAAAAAGGGATAGGCAGGCCTTCAACTTACGCGCCCACAATTACAACTATTCTTGATCGCGGTTACGTGGCAAAGGATGGCAAAAATTTATACCCTTTAGATCTTGGTTTTGTTGTGACAAAGCTTCTGGTTTCTCATTTTCCTGAAGTTGTTGATTATAATTTTACAAAAGCGGTGGAGGAGAGTCTTGATGAAATCGCGGAAGGCAAGCTTAAATGGGTTAAAGTTATCAAAGATTTTTATGATCCTTTTATAAAAGATGTGGAATCAAAGGATCTAATTCTTAATAAAAAAGATTTTACCGTTTTAGAAGAAACCGAAGAAAAATGCCCGCTTTGCGGGAGTAGTTTGGTTATAAAGCTCGGAAAGTTTGGAAGGTTTAAAAGCTGTTCAAACTTTCCTGACTGCAAGTATGCTCAAACTTTAGGCAATGGTGAAATACTTTCAGATGGAGCAACAATTACTTTAGATGAAACACAGCTTGGGAAGTGCCCGGAGTGTAAAGAGGGTGATCTTAAGTTTAAGGATGGGAGGTTTGGGAAATTTATCGCATGCAGTAATTACCCGACTTGTAAATTTACGAAGCCGTATCTTGATAAAATCGGCATGAAGTGTCCGCTATGCAAAGAGGGGGATATTGTGATTAAAAAGGGAGGAAGATTTAAAAAGATTTTCTATGGATGCAGTAATTACCCCAAATGCAAATACGTTAGCGGTACTGACCCTAGACAAAAGAAGGAAGAGCAGGGAGACATCTAGATGTTTCGTCTTACATTTGATCCATATCATCCCCGCGCCTGCCCGCCTCTGGCGGGAAAGCAGGGATCTAGATCCCGGGTCAAGCCCGGGATGACAACTTAACATTCCAGCTAAAGGTCATCCAGGTTAAACTCGCTTGTGTTAAGCTGATCTAACTCTGAATCAATGTTTTTTAACTCTTTATCGAGTCCTTCACCGTCATAGTTCACCTCTTCAGTTACCTCATCAAGGCTTTCGTCACTGAAGTCTTCAGGATCTAAATCCTCTACATCGGAGTCTTCCGGCACTTCCCCGGTGACTAAATCGCCTTTTTGGTTAAAGAGATCACCTTTATTCACTATGGTGTATGAAATGCCTCCAATAAGAAGTAGAACGGCGATAAGAAAGAGTAATTTTTTCATATTTTTTAGTATTAACTCAAAATCCCGGCCGATTAAGTTTTTCTTCTTAATTCAAGTACATCAGCCTTTATAGTTGTTTTGTAGAAGTTTCTTATATCCTCAAGGTCTTCCCTGAAGGTTTTAAGAAGCGCTCTTGCCTCGTCAAGCTTGGCTTTAAACTCACCTTCGGAAGAGCCACAGCTTAAATCTTTAGTTTCTTTCAGCTTGGCGATAAAAGCCGCATAATCATCCTGGGCTTTTTTAATTTTGGCATCAAGCATTTCAAGGTCGGTTTTAAGCTTTGTAACATCAAGCCCTTTTGCTTCAAGGCTTGTTATGATTCTTGCAACCTTTTCTCTTAGGTTTTGATACCTCTTTAAGTGCATGTCTTTAAGAGAGTCATACCTTGTGATTCTGTTTTGAATTCTAGCTTCAATTGAGGTGCATCTTTTTTCAAGAAGGTCTTCGCCTATGAGCGCGTGAGCTTTTCCCGAAACAAGAAAAAGGGATGATAAGAGAAGGCCAAAAGAAACAATTTTTAATTTTATACTCATGTTTTCCACCTCCCTTGTGTAGTAGTATGCCATATCAAAAGCATTATTTCAAAACCTTAATGAGGCTTGATTTAAAAACCACCTCATGGTAACCTAACCCCATCTTAGCATGCCTTGAAGGTTTCTCTCCCGATCCGCTTGTGCGGAGGGCAAAAAGGCAGTTTAAAAAGAGAAGCGCCTAATCAGTTATTTTTAGTTGCGCTTCCTTTTAGGAAGTTTTTTATGTTTGAAAAATATAAAATCCCAACAGTTGAAGAGCTTTTGGAGGCTGGTGTCCATTTTGGGCATCAGGCCAGAAGATGGCATCCTAAAATGGAGGATTATATCTTTGACAAAAAAAGCGGGATTCACATCATAGATCTTTATAAAACACATGAACTTCTAAAAAATGCCTGCGAATTTTTATATAAAATTGCGTCTTTGGGTGGGCAGATAATTTTTGTCGGCACTAAAAAGCAGGCAAAAGAAATTGTAACTCTTGAAGCAAAAAGATGCGGAGCTTTTTTTATGACTGAAAGATGGATAGGGGGGACCATCACAAACTACCAAACTATTAAAAAAAGCGTAGACAAGCTTAAGGACTTTATAAGAAGAAGGGATGCGAACGAGCTTTCTCATTACACCAAAAAGGAGAGACTTTTAATAGACAGAGAAATAGAAAGGATGACTAAGTCAATCGGGGGTATATTAAGTCTTAACGGGAAGCCAAACGCGCTTTTTATTGTTGATTCCAGAAAAGAAAAAACGGCCGTTAGGGAAGCAAGAAGAATGAATATCCCAGTATCTGCTTTAATTGACACTAATTCAGACCCTACGTTTATTTCATACCCTGTCCCGGGTAATGATGATGCCATAAGGTCAATTGCTCTGATTGTAAAAACAATCTCGGATGCGATTGAGGCGGGGTACAAGGAATTTGCGAAAAAAGGCGAGGAGTTAAAAAGTAAAAAAGAAGCCGAAGAAGAAATTGTTGTTAAAGAGCCCGAGGTTTTGCCGGTAGTTCCTGAAGTCTTAGAGGCCGTTAAAGAAGTAATTGAAACGGTTGGTACGCCTCTGAGTGAGGTAAAATCTGATGTTAAGCCGCAGGTTCCTGAACCTGAAAAGAAAAAAAGAGGAAGGCCGAGAAAGACGGAACAGGTAAAATAACTATTTCATTTAAACCTTGTTTTAAGTAAACTAAAGACCTATGAATGCATCCCTTGACGACATTAAAAAATTAAGAGAGGAAACGGGAGCCGGCGTAATGGAAGCAAAAAAAGCTCTTGAAGAGTTTGGAAGCTATGAGAAAGCTAAGGAAGAGCTTTCCCGCCTTTCCTCGCTTAAAGCTGAAAAAAAAGCGGATAGATCTGCAGCTGACGGTCTTGTTGTATCATACATTCACTCAACCGGAAAGGTTGGGAGTCTTGTTGAGGTTAACTGTGAAACAGACTTTGTAGCAAAAACAGATGCTTTTAAAGATCTCTGCAGGGAGCTCGCTATGCAAGCCGCCGCAATTCCCGCAAAAAATGTTGAAGAGTTTTTAAAGCAGGGTTATATTAGGGATGACTCTAAAAAAATCTCGGATTTAGTTAATGAAGTTATAGCCAAAACCGGTGAGAATATTAAAATATCAAGGATTTCAAGATTTAAGGTGGGTGAGTAAAACTACCTGTTATGAATGATTCGGAATTAAAATCCAAACTAAACTCCATTATTGAGCATTTTAGATCGGAGATTACCGGAATAAGGACGGGGCGAGCAGAGGCTTCTCTTGTTGAAGGAATTTTGGTTGAGGCGTATGGGGCAAAGATGAAGATTATGGAGCTTGGGACCATTTCAGTACCGGACCCAAGTATGATTTTAATATCTCCCTGGGATAAAACGTTAATAAAAGAAATATGTCAGGCGATTGTGGCTAGCGGCCTTTCGCTTAATCCGGTTCCAGACAGCCAAACTGTAAAAGTTCCGATACCAGCCTTAACCGAGGATAGAAGAAAAGAGTTTGCAAAGCTTGTAACGGAAAAGTCTGAAGTCGCAAAAAACTCTGTGAGAAACGTAAGGCAGGATGCGATGAAGGATATAGACAACCAGTTTGCCGACAAGGAAATTACTGAAGACGATAAATTTTCATCCAAAGAAGAAATTGAAAAAACAGTAAAGGGTTTTACCGAACAGATTGATGATATAGCCGAGCGCAAAAAGAATGAACTCATGACTGTTTAGACCCGTTTAATGGTATAATCACGAAAATGCTAACGCTTTTAATATTTTTAATCATTTTGTCTTTTCTGGTTTTTGTCCATGAGCTTGGACACTACCTTGCCGCTAAAAAAGCGGGAGTAAGGGTAGAAGAGTTTGGGCTTGGGATACCTCCAAGGTTTTTTTCTAAGAAAGTGGGGGAGACTGTTTACTCGCTTAACCTTCTTCCTTTTGGCGGTTTTGTAAAGCTTACAGGTGAGGATGTACAGGATTCTACTCTTCCCCCAAATGACCCTAAAAACTTTATGTCCAAAAAGCCTATTACAAGGGCTGTCATTCTTATAGCTGGAATTTTCATGAATTTTATGTTCAGCTTTGTTTTATATCAATTTATGCTTTCTTTAAACGGGTTTAAGTCGCAGACAATACCTTTGTATGGAGATTATGATTTTAGGTTCGGGGAAGAAAGAAGAATAAATACCGTTGTGACAGGGATTGAGGATAATTCTCCCGCTTTTACCGCGGGGGTTAAGTTCGGAGAGGCGATTATTGAAATTGATGATATACCCGTTTATTCGGTCAAGGAGGTCAGAGAAACGCTTTTAGGAAAAGAAGGTAAAGACGTTAAGCTTTTGCTTATGAATGTAAGAACCTCGCAGAGGGAAACAAGGGCTGTTACGGCTGTACCGAAGTTTGGAAGCGAAGGTAGAGCCCAAATAGGAGTTTTCCTTGGCTCCGCTGTTACTTTAAACTATGGGGCCAAACCTGGCAGATACCTTGCAGGTCCGATGCATTCGTACAATATGATGGCTTACACGGTAAAAATATTTTCATCTCTTGTTTCTACTTCGTTTAAAGAAAAGAACATAGGAGCAGTGGGAACGGGCGTATCCGGGCCTGTAGGTATTCTGCATGTTGTTTCGGAAATACTTAAAGTGAAAGGAAAAGACACGATCTTAAGTCTTTTGGATCTTACTGCTTTGCTGTCTTTATCCCTCGGATTTATGAATTTAATTCCTTTCCCGGCTCTTGATGGGGGCAGGCTCGCTTTTGTCATGGTGGAGCTTGTTAGCGGGAAAAGAGTCCATCCGCATAAAGAGGCTTTAATTCATAAATTAGGCATGGCCATACTTTTGGCTCTTATTGTTGTTATAACTTTTAAAGATATTGGAAATCTTCTTGGCTGATTTCACACTTTTTGAAATTAGGGTATTACTTCCGTAAAAAGATAGGAGAGATGGGATGCTCACAAGTTTTAAGGTACTTAAGTACGGTTACATCGGTTTGATGGTTGTCAACGTAGTGTTGTTTGCGCTGACGTTAAATCTTTTCGTTCTGGCGCTCACACTTTTTGCCGGTTTAATCCAATGGAGGCAGGCTGAAATAATCCAACATCAGCCTTTAAACACAAGACTTTGGCCACCCCAGATTCAGGCCTTGTTCGCGATGATGATGAGGATTAAACACTTAGCCCTCATTATTGCAATGCTCTGGGGGTTGTGGGTGCTTTTGTTCTAGGGGACGATTTAAGATTTGAGAGACGGGGCTTTTGGGAAGCGCGTAGGTTTTTCCTTGCGCTTCCTTTACCATTTGTAGGCGTTGTGAAGAAGAAATTCCCATAGTTTAAGGAGCTAATGTTTTCTTTATGAAACTGTAGGTGTTTGAGTCGTGTTCAACTTTACATTATAGATTGGGGAAAGAAAAGGGGAGAGCGAACATGCATTCAATCTCTCCCCAGATAGATCAACGAAGCCTCGAGGCCAAACTCCAAAGAGCCCAACCTCCAAGGACCAGCACTGCGCCAAGGATCGCCCCAAACCCCCAGGCGTATGCTTCAAGAACTGAAGGCCGAAGCGTGGCGGCTAAGCTGGGTATTCCGCACAAGAATCCAGCTGATGCCGAAGTTCCAGCTATAAAGATCAAGATCTTTTTCATTTTTTATACTCCTTGGGTGAATCTTCTAATTATACTATAGGTTTACTTAAAGATCAACCTACGTAGAAATCTGGAATTATGGATTCTGGATTGAATCCAGAATGATGAACAAAGGCAAATGAGCAGGCTGGGAGTTGGCTCCGAGCCTGCTCTATAAGGAAGGATGATTACTTCTTTCTCCCTCCCGGTTGCTGTGAAGGCGTGGGCGGAGGAACTCGGGGTTTGTTTTCCTGGCCTGCATCTTTCCAGTAAATCCGGGTGAAGAAATTCATTGTCTAGTCTCCTTTGTAGTTTCCGGCATTAAAGGCCGGTAGGTGTTTTAAAAAGTATAAGAATTTAAAAAAGGTGATGTCAATAATTTTATTGGCATGCCCTTTAAAAAACTCCCCACGTTTTTAGGTGTGGGGAGGGTTTGCTTAATCAGGCTTAAGCTGGGGTTGGTTCAACGGTGAATGGGGGAGTGGCGGCGATCTTGGCTTGAGCTTTAGGCTCCGCGCTTTCGCTGACGGCAAAGAAAGGTTCCACCGCTGCCGTCATTAGCTCCCAAACAGCTTCAATAGGTTTTTCACCGTCTATCTCTTTTACTTCAACAATCCTCGCTACTGCGTTTAGCTTCCTGAAATGGCTCACAAGCGGGGCGGTAGCTTGAAAGTATGCCGAGATTCTTGTGAGGATGAAAAGCATTTCACCATCATCCGCTCTTGGTACGAGGCCGGTGCCATCAATATCACATTTGCCTGCTGTTTTTGGCGCTTTGATTTTGAGGTTATATACATGCTGACCTGTGCCGGTACAGGTTACGCGTGAGGTTAACCTTTCTATCATAACTGAAACCTTCACCTTTAGGTGCAGGACAAGGTTAGGTTTAGCCCCGAGTTCGGCAAGCAAGCCAATTAATGTAATAAACTGACTTTCAGTTTTTGGAAACCCGTCAAAGATGGCTCCTGCTTTGCAGTCGGCCTGCTTCAAACGTTCACGAAGCATGTTGGCGATTACACTATCCGGAACCAGCTCGCCAGCATTGATGTAGATTTTTGCTTCAAGACCCAGCGTTGTGCCTTTCTGCATGTTGTTCTGAAGCAGAATCCTTGTTGAGATATGTGGGATCTTAAACATACCCTCAATAAGTTTTGCTTGAGTCCCTTTTCCTGATCCGGGTCCTCCGAGAATAACGATGAAAACAGGTTTTGCTGTCACAGCGCCTCTCCTTTGTTGGTTTTATATAAGAGATTAGCATTTTTAATATCAAATAAAAAGCCCTGAAGTATGCACATGGCTTAACTTCAGGGCTTAGAGTTCATATTTAGTTGTTATTAGTTCCTCTGTGTCGCAGGCTCCAGTTCTACACTTTCTTTCAGCCCCCGGCTCTGCGCATTCGTTCTAACGATCTCAAGCTCTCTCCCACTAAGCTGAATCACGTTGTGACCGCTACTAATGTGCCCTGCCACTCCCTCCATCGTGGGTACAAGCTCTTTGCAATCACAGCAGTAAAAGTCAGTTGCCATGATGGTTTCCCCCATCGTCATGGGCGTCTTTGGGGATTTCTGTGCGGCGCTGAAGGATTTCAACTTGTTTCGGTGGAAGTTTATCCACTGTGTGTCCAGCTTGTTGATGTTCAGCTACTCCTAGCTCATCAAGCTGAACCCTGCAAGTGTGACAATAGTAAAGAGCCATCAGGTTTTCTCCTTTTCTGATTTTTTAGTCGGGGAATTGGATAGAAGAAATTATAATAATCAATTTAATTCAATGCAAGAGGTGGACATCACATGGCTATTATGAGCCTTGTTAAAGAGCGGTTTTCTTGTATTATAGAAATACATATGGCATACGATAAATCGCAAAAAAAGAAAAAATCCGAGAACATATCCGATTGGTATAACGACATTGTTGTAAGAGCTGATCTTGCCGATTATTCTCCCGTTAAAGGATGCATGGTTATTAAGCCGTATGGATACGGTATCTGGGAGCTTTTGCAGGCAGCTATGGACCCTTTGATTAAAGAAAAAGGTGTTAGAAATGGCTACTTTCCTATTTTTATCCCAATCTCTTTATTGAATAAGGAAAAAAGCCATGTTGAAGGGTTTTCGCCCGAGCTTGCGATAGTTACACACGGAGGTGGGGAAGAGCTTTCAGAGCCTTTGGCTGTAAGGCCTACATCCGAAACCATTATGTATGAAATGTATAAAAAATGGGTTCAGTCGTGGCGAGATCTTCCGTTACTCATTAACCAATGGAATAATGTTGTCCGCTGGGAAAAACGAACATATCTTTTTTTAAGAACAACGGAGTTTTTGTGGCAGGAAGGGCATACGGCCCACGCTACGCATGAAGAAGCTTGGGATTTTGTGTTATGGGCGGCAAATATGTACAGGGGTATTTACAGGGATTATTTTGCTATCCCTGGTTTTGTAGGAAAGAAGTCCGAATCCGAAAAGTTTGCAGGTGCAGTTACAACGCTGTCTTTTGAAGCTATGATGCCTGATGGAAAGGCTTTGCAGAACTGCACCTCGCACGATCTGGGGCAAAATTTCAGCAAAGCCTTTGATATATCCTTTCAAAATAAAGATTCCAAAAAAGAATATGTATGGCAGACAAGCTGGGGGTTTTCAACAAGATCAATCGGGGCGCTAGTTCTTGCGCATGGAGATGATAAAGGCCTTCGTCTCCCACCAAAACTTGCGCCTATTCAGGTAATAATTTTGCCTGTACAGCCGGATGATTCAAAGCAGTTAACAAGATCTAATGAATTGGCCACTGAGCTTTCATCTGCCGGAATTAGAGCGGAAGTTGATGGGCGGGAGGATGAAACTTTGGGTTTTAGAATTAATAAGTGGGAGGTAAAAGGAGTACCTATAAGAGTAGAAGTTGGGCCTAAAGAAATTGAATCAGGGAGTTATTTACTGGTGCGGAGGGATACATTTGAGAAATTTAATTCCAAAAACATAACAAAGGACGTATCTAAAGCCCTGGCGAGTATACAGAGTAATTTACTTGCTCAAGCCGAAGAAAATTTGAAAAAATTGACGTCAGAAATAAACAATTTTAAAGAATTTGAAGAAATTATGCGAACAAAGAAAGGGTTCATTAGAGCTTTTTGGTGCGAGGATAAAGCTTGCGAGGAATCAATTAAAGGAAAAACAAAAGCGGGTACAAGATGTTTACTTTTAGATGAAAAAGAGGAAAAAGGAAAATGTGTATACTGCGGAAATGAGGCAAAGCACAAATGGATTTTCGCCCAGGCATATTAAAACTGCAAACGTTTTAACTAGACTTATAGCGTGCATATTTTCCCTTCTGAATAGTTTAATTTATTGTTTTTTTGTGATATCCTTTTGTAGGATTTATGAGAAATCAGGGTTGTCTTTTTTGTAAGATAGTTGAAGGGTCGGAGCCGTCGGTAAAAGTTACTGAAACTAAAGAATTTCTTGTGATTAAGAACAAGTTTCCCAAAGCGCCTATTCACGTGCTGGTTCTTGATAAGAAACATCGTGAAAAAACTGATACAATGGAAGGGAAGTACAGCAAAGAATGCTACTGGGATAAGATGATGGCTGCGGTTTATGAGGCAATAAAGCATCTGGGTCTTGATAAAACAGGGTACAAGATGATAAACAACGGGGCGGGGTATCATCATTTTGACCATCAGCACGTTCATATAATGGGTGGATCCAAAGTGGAGCCGGGAGGCCCAAGTTAAAAGTAGTTTTTAAAGTTGGGAGGTGTTTTACGGTATATTTATTACCAATAAATCATGGCAAAAGTAAAAGTGAGGCATGACGAGACGCTGGAGCAGGCCTTAAGGAGGTTTCAGAGGGAAGTTCAGAAAGAAGGCATCCTGCAGGAGGTCAAAGATAGAGAATTTTATGAAAAACCAAGCGCAATTAAAAGAAGAAAAATGAAAGAGCAGGCAAGAAGGATTTATAACGAAAGAATGCACAGGACCTGATCCGATGTCCTCGTCTCTATTAACTAAAATTCAAAATGATCTGGTAGAAGCCCAAAAAAATAGGGATGAGTTAAGGGTTTCAACTTTGCGGTATTTGTTATCAGCCGTTAAGAATAGGGAAATTGAACTACGACCTTTAGAGAAAGTACTCACTGATGATGAAGTGATCGGTGTGATTTCAAAGCAGGTTAAGCAAAGAAAGGAGTCAATCGTTGAGTTTGAAAAAGGCAGGCGGAAGGATTTAGTTGACAAGGAAGCGGGCGAGATGGATATTTTAAAAACGTATCTTCCCGAAGAGGTTTCCGGGGAGGAACTTTCAAAGATGGTTGATGAGGCTATTAAAGCTACATCAGCTTCGGAAGTTTCAGATATGGGGAAGGTGATGGGATATTTAATGCCTAAACTTAAGGGGAGAGTGGATGGGAGCGCTCTAGGATCCGTAGTCAGAGGACGTCTGCAAGGTCTTTAGGTATGGAATTGTCTTAAATTACAGCTCAAAACCTTTTTAGTTTTGGAGTCAATTCGGAGGGAGAAATGCAAAACGGGACCCAGCAGTTAACCATTAGTAAGATGCGAGACGGTGAGGGTTTTTGGGTTAACATTGGGGATTTAGCCAGGTTTTGCCAAGAACCGGTTTGGCGTGTATGGGAGGTTTATTTTGCGCTTTTCACTACCTGTCCGGGTTATGCGCCAGTTGCCTGGCCGGAAGATAAAGAGAGGATGCTTTATGGTACTACACCGCGGATTGCCTATATTCACTTCCCCAGTAGTTTAGCTCTTGGCTCCGAAAGCATCTTCTTTAAGAGGTGGGGAGGAGAACTTTACATCCAGATTGAGTATGCGCTGGAGGTGATTGAGGTTCTATTAAAATAAAATAGTCTGCCCGTGTTTGGGGCTAAGAAAAATCTTAGCCTCTTTTTCGGATTTCCTGAATTCACCTTGAAAGGAGATTTGAGATGCCTCGGCGAGTTAACCTCCAACTGTATGAGCATCCAGATGCTCAGAGGTTTTGGCTTAAGTTAAGAGACCTAGCCGCATTTTTGGAAATGGAGAAAGGGGATGCTTGGGGGGCTTACGTTATGTACTTTAGTAGGGAGGGGGAAGGTTTTGTTACGGTGCTGCATCCTGTAGGGGATGAGGCTGTCATCGCTCTCGTTGGAATGCACGGTGAACTTCGCAAAGGAGGATACCTTCTTGGTTCCGCTGATGAATTCATGGGAAACATAGAGGGGCTTTTTCTTCCAGTTGAATCTGTTTTGAGGTTCATCAGCTCAGTTCAGAGGATTTAACGGATAAGTACTTGATGCCCGGGATAGTTTGTAAAAAGCTGACCGGGCTCTTAGACCGATGGTTTTGGCTTGAATAATGGTCCGGGAATATGTTTTAATTTATACATGGTGGACGCAAGCAACGTCTTTCAAACTTTCGCGGTGTTTTTCTCAAAGCTTGGTTTTTTTATATTCCTTCCTTTGTCTGTTGCCGTTTTTATTTTTGCTAACGCGAGAAGGTTTGAAAGTGAGAACACAAAAAGAAGGCTGATGAATTTTGTTAAGCTTGCACTTCTTATTTTTGGAGGGCTTCAGCTTCCCTCTATTCTAGTCAGACTTATTTCCGGGTAATTTTGTTAAAAACTTCATAAATTGTTATTCTTGACTGATGAAGAAAAAAAGCTACGTAAATGTTTCATTTGTAGGGGATCTTGAGATGAAAAGGCTTAACAAAAAGCATCGCGGGAAGGATTACACGACTGATGTTTTATCTTTTAATATTAATGAAAAGCTTGAGGCAGGGAAATTTTATCTTGGTGACATAGTGATTAATGTTGATCAGGCAAAAAGACAAGCCAAAGAATTTGGCAATACTTATGAGGAGGAAATAGCAGAACTTGTTGCTCATGGAATGCTTCACCTTCAAGGTGTACACCATGAGGATGATGCATAAATAGAGGACACGTGCCTGGAGGGTATATGTCCAGTTTCCAAAGAGAGGTAAGATTATGAAACTTGTTGTCGGTCTTGGAAATCCAGGGGAAAAGTATGAATACACCAGGCATAACGCGGGGTTTTTAATACTGAACGCTTTTGTCGCTAAAAAAGTCGGGGACGGTATTGTCTGGCTTTCAGAAACTAAGTTTAACGCCCATGTTTATAGAGAGGAGGGCGTGATTTACGCAAAACCACAGACTTTTATGAACAGAGTGGGGGAGAGCGTTTCAAAACTTGTTCATTTTTATAATATTGACCTTTCCAATCTTTTAGTGATTCATGATGATGTAGATCTTATAAAAGGGGAGTTTAAGCTTAAAAAGGGTAGCCAAGCGGCGGGGCATCACGGAGTGGAGGATATTTTTTCAAAGCTTGGGACAAGTGATTTTTTTCGTTTAAGGATGGGTGTAGGGCGACCTCTTGATAAAAAATATGAAGTTGAAGACTATGTTCTGGAGAAATTTAGTGATGAAGAGATCTCAAATTTAAAAGATTTGTTTGAAAAGAAGATTTATGACAAAATTGACGGATTCCTAAACCTTTAGGCTCTAAAAAGGAGAGTAGACATGAAAAGGAAAATTCTCGTTTTTCTTCTAGTCGTTCTTTTTTTGATCACGTCGTCCCTGATTTATCTGGTATTCAACACTTGCTATGAACCCACTGTGTACGGGTTTGGTGATAAGGTGGTGTTTGAAAACGGCGTGGTTTTTGAAGGGTTGCCCGTGGCTGGCCAAGCTTTCTCTGTTGATGTTGACCGGCAGAGGGGGATAACCAGGTTAAAGACTGACTGGCTGTACGGAAAGTTTTTTGCCCCAAACAGTGAGCTGATTATGTCCTTAACCGAAGGGGCGGTGTGGGATAGATCTGATCCGTTTAAGCTTACGTTCTACCCCCTTGGTATATACAACCAGGATCTGGTCGTTGAATACGGTGTTTACCAGATACCATATGTCGGCTATCGGGTTGGCAGGCAGACAATTTCTTTTAAGTACTGCCTTCTCACGAAGTTATGGGGATACATACTTCGTTAGAAACTGCCCATCTTCACTAAGGAGAAGTCTAAAAACTTCTCCTTTTTTGTTAGGACCAGGTCGCGACCCGGACCTGACCTGGTCCATAGGACTACCTGGCCCGGTATTGTAAAAAGCACGTTGCAAAAGTATACTTTGATTCGTCTAGCCGCTATTATGTTTTATAGGAAATACCGCCCCCAAAAATTCTCCGAGATTTCAAAGCCTAATGACGCCGCAGCCGCCCTTTCCAATCAGATTACTTCAAACAAAACCGGGCATGCCTATCTTTTTATCGGTCCCAGAGGCACGGGAAAAACCACCACCGCAAGAATTTTCACAAAAGCCTTAAACTGCAAACACCTCTCAAAAGAAGGCGATCCCTGTGACAAGTGTGACTCCTGTAAAGCAATAACCGAAGGCAGGTTTTTAGATCTTATAGAAATTGATGCCGCAAGCAACAGAGGAATAGATGACATCAGAGAGCTTAAGGATAAAATCAACTTAACCCCTGTTTCGGCAAAATATAAAGTTTATGTGGTTGATGAAGTTCATATGCTTACCATGGAAGCTTTTAACGCACTTCTTAAGACTCTTGAAGAGCCCCCTAGGCACGCCGTTTTTATCCTTTGTACAACCGAATCTCACAAAGTACCTGACACAATCAAATCAAGGTGCCAGGTCTTTAAGTTTAAAAGAGCATCTATAAAGCAGTTAGTTGAAAGGTTAAAGGAACTTTGCAAAAAAGAAGGTGCTAAAGTCTCGGATTCTGATCTTGAGAAGATAGCATCTGCCTCCTTAGGCGGTTTCAGGGATGCAGACACCCTTTTGCAGCAGGTAATTGAAGGGGGGCTTGACGTTTCTTCTCTTGTCGGTGCCGGCGGGATTTTAAGCTTTGTAAAACTTACCGATTATATCGTGTCAGGTAAAACCCAGGCCTGCCTTGAACTTGTAAACGAGCTTTTTGAGGAGGGGATAGATTTGTCAAGCTGGACCAATGAGTACTTAAGGTATTTGAGGGACTTGTTATATATACAGGCTGGTTTTGAAAAGGGCGTTTCGGGAGTAACGGATGATATTTTTGCCCATATGGAAGATCAGGCGTCAAAATTATCTTCCTCTGAACTTGTGAAAATAATTGACAGGCTTTTAAAAGCTTCTTGGGATATTAAAGGCTCTTTTATTCCCTCGCTTCCGATTGAAGTGGCGTTGGTTGAGGTGTCGGAGAGGGAAAAGGGTGAAGTGAACGCAGATGAATCAGAAGCGGAAGATGAGGAAGATGTTTCAAAAGAGGGTAGAGGAAAAAATGCTGATTTAGGAGCTGTTTCTTTTGATTCCCTTCTTGAAAGATGGAATGAGATCTTAAAGGAGGTTAAGCCTTTTAATCACTCGGTTGAAGCGCTTTTAAGATCAAGTAAGCCCGCATCTCTTAAGAACAATAACTTAACCTTGGAAGTATTTTATGCTTTTCATAAAGAGAGGCTTGAGACTCCGAAAGCTAAGGAAGTCATTGAAAGGGTTTTAAAGAATATGTTTGGAGTAAATGTTAAGGTCAAATATGTGCTTAAGTCTAAAGGCGGGGAGAATCTGACGGATAAAAATATAGAGCTTCCAAAAGATTCCAAGATGGTAAAAAGCGCGATAGAAGTGTTTGATGGGGAGATTGTGGTATGAAAATACCTAAATCCATCCGTAATTTAATAGAGGCATTTGAAAGGCTCCCGGGAATAGGGCCAAAAACCGCGCAGAGGCTTACTTTTTATCTTTTGCATGTCCCTTCAGAGGAGCTTGAAATGCTCTCTTCATCCGTGAGTAGTTTAAAGCTTGGCACTAAAATCTGCAGTATCTGCAGAAATGTGGGCGAAGACGATCCCTGTGAAGTCTGCACTGATCGCGGGAGGGATAGGGAAGTGATCGCCGTTGTTGAGAGCCCACTTGATGTTTTAGCTCTTGAAAAGGCTGGGTTTAAGGGTTTGTATCATGTGATCCACGGGGTTATAAGCCCACTTAATAATATCGGACCGGATGATTTATATATAAATGACCTGATGAAAAGGCTAAAAAGAGAGAGTGCGGCTTCTGAAGGAACCGAAGGAAGCGCTTACAATTACCTTTCAGGTGATGTTCTTGATAGTGCCGCTTCGGGGGAAATTAAAGAAGTAATACTTGCCACAAACACAAATATGGAAGGGGAGTCAACGGCGATGTACATTTCTAAACTTATAAGTGGTTTAAATGGGCAATCCTCCGCCGTTAAGATAACAAGGATCGGGCGCGGCCTTCCCGTTGGAGGAGATATAGTTTATGCTGATGACATTACCTTAAAGCGTGCGCTTGAAGGGAGGGTTAGTTTTAATTTATGAAATTTGGCAGGGGTGATGAAATTCCATTTTCATATGAAGTGCCTTTACCAAATGCTTTGGGTTTAAGTGAATGGGAATATAAAGAGTTGGTATCGGATCCCAAGGAAAACGAATCCGCGTTTTATGAAATTGTTAATGAAGTTGGAAGGGATATAAAGGGCAAAAGATCCCTTAAAGAAGCTATAAAAAGGGAGGAGGATAAGGAAAAGCTTATGGAGGGTGGCGTTGTTGATGAGAAAGGAGAGAGAAATCAGGGGATTGATGATGAAGCTTTTAAAAGAGTTATGGAAACATCCCATCTTGTATATTTTTATGATCAAATGTTGAAAATTAAGGGTTTGAAGGGAGGCGGTGAGATTGAAAAAGAGCTGTTTGGGGATTTGAGATCTCAAATTGCGGAGGACGAAGTTGATGAGAAAGGAATGTTACTTACTCTTGAACATCTACTTAAGCGAGCAGGAAATTTTGAGTCAGGAAGTCGGGATTTTGCTGATGTAGAGGCGTCAAAAACTCTTGTATCTTTTCAATTTCAGTTCTGGCTGGATTATATAGAAAACCAGGAGGGTGCAATGGAGAGTTATGTTAAAGCAGCTAAAAAACCAGGTGACGTGGATGAAGCAAATCTAGAAAATGTAAAGGGGGCTATTTCTGATGCAAAGGATCATTTAAAGGTTCTACTTATGGCGTACAAATATATTTCAGACGAGGAAGTTAAACAAAGATCAAATTAACGGGTAAGCTGTACTCTAAAAAAGCGGGGCCTGAAATATTGCTTTCCAAGCCCCTAGGTTCCTCCTACTGTAACCGCTACACGACTGAAGTCAGGCCTTGCCCCTTCGATAATGTTTTGATCCATAGCCTTGGTTATGACGCCAAAGTAACTGTTTACATTTTCTTGGAGTGCTAAGAGTATGGTAGTAACCCTATAGACTCCTGAAGGCAAACCAGTTTTTATCCCCGTCTCCCTACACCCGGTTGACTTTGAATACCTGCGCACCGTCACCCAGCGCATATCCGGATGTGGGAGAATGATGGTGTCCTTCATTTGAGACGCGAATCCAAGGCGTTCCACGGTTCTCCCGTCAAAGTCCTGATGTTGAAAAGAGACGATTCTTGTTGGAACACCGTGAAGTAGGTCAACACTTCCATTCCGGTCTGAAAAGCGCAAACTCTCCAGTAGCGCCATTGCATATGACTTGTTTGTTAGCTCTTGGGCGGTAAGACAAATTCTTGCCAGGCTGATCATCGCTTCGGGAACGTTGAGCCGAATGATCTGCCTAGCCCTTGTTGCGAAGTCTGTGAGCCTTAGAACTAACACATAGCCTTCAGGAGTTGGCATCAGGAGTAGGTCTTCATTTCGAGCCATGATCCCCCATTGGCCAACCCTGAACGGTAGGAGTCTTCCCGTTCTTTCGAGCCGGGCGAGCCAAACGTCTACCTTTTTCTCCTCCATTTCTCGCATCCTTTCTCCGTTTTGGATTTCCGCACATAATACCACATTCAAAAAAGCAAGGGTTTTAAGTATAATCAAGATATGGTCTTTTCAATTTACAACTCGCTTTCAAGAAAAGTAGAGGGGTTTAAGCCTTTAGATCCGCCTAATGCTACTTTATATACCTGCGGCCCGACGGTTTATGATTATACCCACATAGGCCATTTAAGAAAGTACACGGGTGATGATTTACTTAAACGGGCATTAATTTATAACGGCTACAAAGTTAAGCACGTGCAAAATGTTACTGATGTGGGACATCTGGCTTCGGATGCGGACGAAGGGGAAGACAAGCTTGAAAAAGGGGCCAAAAGAGAAGGTAAAAGCGTCTGGGACGTGGCTAGATTTTACGAAAAGGACTTTAACGATTCTGTTGGGAAGATGAATATCTTGCCCCCAGATATTATTTGTAGAGCCACAGAAAATATTGATGCACAAGTGGATCTAATTAAGGCACTCTTTCAAAAGAGCTTTGCGTATGAGACTTCCTCCGCCGTTTATTTTGACGTTGGGAAGTTTAAAGATTATGGAAGGCTTTCAGGGCAAGATTTATCTGAGAAAAAAGTCGGTGTAAGAGATGATGTGATAATAGACAGCGAAAAGAAAAATCCTTATGACTTTGCCCTGTGGGTTAAAAGGGTAGGGGTTCATAAAGATCACGCGATGCATTGGGAATCGCCTTGGGGGGACGGTTTCCCCGGCTGGCATATTGAATGTTCAGCCATGTCCATGAAGTATCTTGGGGATACTATAGATATACACACGGGAGGTGTGGATCATATCCCCGTTCATCATGAAAATGAGATAGCCCAGTCAGAAGGAGCAACGGGCAAACCTTTTGTAAGATACTGGGTTCATCACGAGTTTCTGCTTGTTGATGGGGGCAAAATGAGCAAGTCGTTAAATAATTTTTATAGACTTAAGGATGTTAAAGATCGCGGATTTCATCCTCTGCAATTAAGATATTTGTTTTTAAATACGCATTACAGGCAAAAGTTAAATTTTACTTGGGACGCTCTAAGAGGTGCGGAGAATTCTCTTTCGCATCTCTACGAACTTGCCGCAGCTAAAAAAGCGATTCCGGAAAATTATCCTGAAGATTTAAGAATAGTAAATAATTTCAATGTAGCACTCCTTTCAGCCGTTAATGACGATCTTAATATACCTAAAGCGCTCGGTGTTTTTTGGGAAATGGCAAAGCATCCAAATGTTCCTTACGTAAGTCTCATTCAGGCGGATAAAATATTCGGGCTTGGATTTGATGACTTTTCTGAAGTGAACTTAAGGCGAGAGGTACCACTGGAAATTTTAGATCTTGCCAAAAAAAGAGATGAGCTAAGAGAAAATAAAGAATTTGATGAGGCGGATAAAATAAGAGCTGAAATTGAACGGAAGGGTTTTGTGGTGGAAGACACTCCTAGTGGGACGCAAATAAAATAGGCGTAAAGAGGGTTTTTACGCCTGTATCCCCAAGTTTCAGGACAGGATTTCCTGAAGGATGAAAAGCCTAAGAGCAGTGGGAAGTCCTTCAATTTGCCTCCAGTCATTTAGGTCTTCAGGAAGCTTGTCTGAAGCCTTAAGCTCAAGAACAATTCTTTCAAGAACCATTTCGATTTTTCTCTTCATCTCGTCCTTAGAAACCTCTTCAGGTTCTCTCTCTAACTTTTGCATCTCAAACTCGTTTTTCATCTCCTTGATGGCGGCCCTAAGGTTTATGATAATGTTTTTTAAGATGCGGTTCAGCTTAACCAACTGGGAGACATAGTCAATTTCATTAACCAGCACCTCTGCCGCTGTAATCAGGTCCTGGTCGGCTTCCAGTGATATCAAAAAGCTTCGAAACGCTCTTAAGATCTTTCTTACTTTTCCGGCAGGAAGTCTTTTTCGCTTTCTAAAATTTGAAGCTTCAAGAATCTCAATGAGGGTCTTCAGACTCTCCATCGATTCTTCAAGCTCATCCGTCCACGCCAGTTCAAGAAATTCAAAAAGATCTTTGAGATCTTTGGCCAGGTGAAGCGGGACGGTAACTGTCTCTTTTTCCAATTCACTCATCACCCTATCGGTTTCTTGTTGTGAAAGCACACGGAGCAGCTGCTTCCTAACCACCGCAACCTGCAGATACGAAGTAAGTTGCCCTTCGGTAAATGGGGGGTTTGACATTGTAATCTCTCCTATCTTACTTGGTTTTGGTGTGATTTTAGCACACAAACGTTTTTCCCCACGTTCTGACGTCACTATGTCATTGCGGACTTGATCCGGAATCTCTTCGGTAGTTCCAATGGGATCCATGCTTTCCTGCCATCCGCCGGCCGGCGGAGCGGACAGGTGCAGGGATGACATGGTGTAAAATTTTGCTATGAAGCGCCTAAAAAGAGAATTTTACTCAAGAGATACTCTAACCGTTGCGAGGGAGCTTTTAGGTAAGTTTCTATATAAAGACGGATTGGTTGGAAAAATTGTTGAAACCGAGGCGTATATCGGGACTGAAGATAAGGCTTGCCACGCAAGATGGAGAAAGAAAGAAATCTGTTTTCCGATGTGGGGTCCTGCCGGCTTTACTTATGTTTATCTCACTTATGGGATGTATTTTATGCTAAACATTGTGACGGAGAAAGAAGGTTTCCCCTCCGCGGTTTTAATCCGCGCTATAGAGCCTATACAGGGAATTTCCGTGATGTCCAAAAATAGAGGATTAAACGATATGTCATTTCCGCGCTTGCCCGCCCTCTTGGCGGGAAAGTGGGAATCTAAGCTTCTGAAAATCATAGCTTCCGGCCCTGGGAAACTTACAAGAGCTTTAGGTATTAACAAATCCCACAACAATCATGATTTAATAAACAGTGGTTCCTTTTATGTGGGAGAAGGGGATAAGGATAACTTTGTAACTGGGACCTCAAAAAGAATGGGAATAAGCTACGCCGAGGAATATGAGCATAAACCCTGGAGGTTTTATATTAAAGACAACCCCTTTGTTTCAAAGCAAAAAGGCTGATTGTCTTATTTTTATGCTTGGTGTATAAGATGGTTAATAAAGGAAGGAGGCATGAGATGACTGTTTTAAGAGCAAAATGGGTTGACTCCGACTATTTCGTTCTCTCCGAGGTTGAAAGAGACAAAAATAACGGTTACGGCGGGGATAACCCTGAATCAAAATTGGACGACAAGAAAAAGGAACCAAGATACTTGACTGTGGGTGGCGACCTGACAAGACATACAGGTAAACCCGAAGGAAATCTGGAGGAGGCAATGAAGTTTACTGATGTAAATCAAGTTGAGGGAGTTCTTCCATACGGTTTCCACGTGGTGAACCTGGGGAGCATCATGTTCAACCGTCCAGAGCCGTCTGAATAAAATCCGACGGCCTTTTTAATTTGTTAATCAAAAGCTATAATTTTACCAAGACAGTTATGGAGAATAAAAGTAGGCAACTCTTGTTATCCTTTATTATTGTTATTTTAGTTTTTACTGGTGCTATAATTTTTGTGATAGTACGGGGAAAGACTCTCAAAGAGGGGCCCGTTGAAAAACCCATTGGTGAGAAAGATGTAGTGGAAAACGCTATGAAGCTTGAAAGTTCTTCTTTTAAAAATAATGAATACATTCCTTCAAAGTATACTTGTGACGGAGATAATGTTAATCCGCCTTTGTTAATAAATGAAGCGCCAGGAAGGGCTCAAAGTTTTGCGTTAATTGTTGATGATCCCGATGCTCCGGCAGGCGATTGGACACACTGGCTATTGTGGAATATTGGAGGCGGGGCAACCGAGGTTTTGGAGAACAGTGTGCCAAGAGGTGCCATTCAAGGCTTAAATGATTTTGGAAAGAATGGGTATGGGGGCCCGTGTCCGCCTTCGGGTACTCACAGATACCAGTTAAAGCTCCACGCTTTGGACACAGTGTTAAATATACCGCAAAACTCAAGAAAGAAAGATCTTGAAAAAGCCATGGAAGGCCACATTTTAGCCCAGAGTATACTTACCGGCTTGTATCAAAGGTAAACATGGCAAAAAGGCTTATCCAACCATCACTTGCCGATTTAAAGCAGGATATTGCAGGAGTCATTCCTCTTCCCCTCATTTTAAACTGGGCTTCTTCTAAAAGGGATGTTAAGAAACATAATGACCTTCTTGCACCTTACATAATTAAGGGAACGGTTGTTTCTTCTGACTCCTCGGGTTTAAGTAAACTTTCATCGCAAAAATCCCTTTTGGAAGTGTTAAAGCTAGTGAGTGAGCCAAAGGAAGTAATTTTTAAGTACGGTTCTTCTACTTCCGGAAAGGCAATAGGAGTGTGGGCGGCTGACAATACCGAAATGTTTTATCCCGAGGCGATTCCTGTCAGTAAAGTTGTTGAGTCTATGGTTGAAGCTCAAACTGAGATAGCAAGCCTTAAAGTTCAAGTAGGAATGGCAGTTCACTTCGGAGAGTTTTATGAAATAGGGGGAGGGTTATGTGGTGATGAAGCCGATTTTGTGGAGGAAGCGGCGGAAAGTTTTTCGGGCAAGGGAGAAATTGTAATTTCTGAAAGCGTTAAAGAAAAGCTTCCCGAAAATAATTTTAAACTTGTTAAAAAAGATGTTAAAGGCCTGAAGGAGGCTTTATATACAGTCATTTCCACCAAACCTCAAAGAGTTGTTTTAAGAGAAACCGCGGGAAGCTACCCTTACCCTTTTACCGACTCATTTTATAAGTTTTTAAAAAGTTCAAAGGTTAGTGAACTAAAGAGGGAGGATGGGATGTATAAAAACTTGTCCAAAAACAGAGTAATAACGCTTGTGCGTGTTGATCACGATGAAAAAAAGCTTCTTCTTGATTTTCTTACCGATATGGCGCTAGGAAACAGCATTATGGAAAGTGTTTCAAAGGAGTTTGGAATCGAAAGAGTTAAATCTAACGGAGGTTTGGGCATTTTTGCTTCAACCGATGTAAGAGACTCTTTGGCTTTTGCAAGGAGGATAAAGCAAGTGCTTACTTTTAACGGCTACGTTTGCAGTGTTGGGATGGCAAAAGGCGAGGTTTTAATCTTTCCTATGAAGGAAGGGGAGGAGATTGCAGGCGGGCCCGTGAACGTTGCCTCTAAGCTGGCTGAAGATGTGGGTGGTAGAGGGGTTATTTTTGCGGATTCTTCAGTAACCCAAAAACCGAAGGTAAAACTTAAAGGCAGTAAGTTTGAGCTTGAAGTTTCAGGTGTCATGCTTAAAGGTTTGAAACTATGAGAACGACATTTTATTGTCATCCCCGATTTAATCGGGGATCTGCATCATATTGACATGGGGTATTAATAGGAATTTAATGATTATATGAAAACACTTGCCCTCTTACTCGTTGGTCTAGTTTTAGGTTTCCTGGTTACTTATGTTTTTTTTCCCCGAAAGACCGGTTTAGACGGCGGACCTAATGGCAAGGCCACGAAAATGATGCCAGTTATGATGAAAGGGGATGGTATAGAAGTTTCTGACCCTAAAGGAAACGATTTGGTAACGAGCCCTCTAACTGTTACAGGAAGAGCCAAGGGCATGTGGTTTTTTGAAGCCTCCTTCCCCGTGACTCTCACCGATTCAGAGGGTACTGAAATTGTTTCAAGTTATGCGCAGGCGCAAGGGGAGTGGATGACCGAAGATTATGTTGATTTTGAGTCGCTTCTTGAGTTTGACACGCCTTCAGATCCCAAAGGTTACATTGTTTTAAGAGCTGATAATCCTTCAGGGATGCCTGAAAACGACAAAGAGCTTAAAATTCCCGTAAGGTTTAAGTAATAATTATGCCCATACTTGACAAGCTTGAAGAAGGCAGGGATACCGTTGACCGCGGTGTTTCTCTCATTGATTGGTTAAGGTCGTTTATAGATTGGATTAAGAGCCTTTTTTCAAAAGAGTAGCTCTGTCCCTTTTCTCACTTGCAACCTCACACATTTTATCCTATAGTACTATAGATACTTTGAACTAATCATCAAAATAAGGAGAGACCATATGTCCACTCAAACAAAAAGCCGAAGGCTGAAAAGGGCAGTGTTTGTAGCACGTCATCCCCAACAGCTTGGCCGGGTGATCACAGCTTTTCTTAAGCCTATTGAGGCATTAGCTAGCATCAACATGGATGCAGTGATCAGGTACATGCTTGAGGGTAAGGAAGAAGATTATCTCTTGGTGCTTAAATCAGTAGGCCCATCAAAGAAAGGTGAGGTCGGCAAGCACTTCTATGCAGTATGCGTAAGGGGATTTGGAAGTCCAATGGTGTGGGCTTTAGATGTCTTACTCCGACCGAGAGACTTTGGGCGCAAGTTGTATATTAGTTGTGTCGGATTAGCCGGAGGGGTTGAAGTTTGGACTGCTGAATGCAGTTATGAGAAACCGTCAGCAGTTGAGGCTAGTGCCATAATCACCCTAATAGCCGAGCTTTCAAATCGGGGTTTAGGCTATGCTGGAACGCTGTCAGTTACGCCGGAAGGTGCTGAGTTTGTTGACTAAGATAATAAAGAAAGAACACTCCCCGTCGGCTTGATACCAAACGGGGAGTTTTTGTTAGGTCGGATTCAGAAGCGTCCTTCCGATTGTGGTAACTGCGATATACACAATCCATATGACGAGAACCCCGAAAGAGAAGTTAACTCCGAATTCAGATGCCTCGGATGTATCGTTATCGTCCAGCGCGTAGATAAAGATCCCAAGTGCCCAGGCAAGAAGCACATTGGCGGAAACGCCTCGCACTGTAAAAGCAAGTGCAGCAATACCAAGTCCAAAAATCACTCCTACTCCGCAGTACAGAACCCTCTTTCCAATCCTTTTGTATCTTTCTTTGATGTAAGGATGATTGCGTTCATAATCCTTCGGCCGAAAGTAGTAAAACCAGCCATTTCTTAAAAGGTTGAGCGGCCACAATAGGTGCCTCATTGTCATGTCTCCTTTCTCTTCCTAAATGTACCACTTCCTTGGGAATTATCAAATTAGTGAGGGTTCTATCTCATCGCATGTTAAAATCTTCCCATGTCATTAGCAATTGGGATTGTGGGGCTTCCGAATGTTGGAAAGTCAACTTTATTTAATGCACTGTTAAAAAGGCAGGTTGCTCTGGCCGCAAATTATCCTTTCGCCACAATTGAGCCGAATGTTGGTGTTGTTGAAGTTCCCGATGAGAGGCTTGAGAAGTTAAAGGAAGTTGTAAAAAACGATTACGGAAAAGAAGGGGGTAGGGAAGTCCCTGAAAAAACGATTTATGCTGCGGTAAAGTTTGTTGATATTGCAGGGCTTGTTGAAGGCGCCCACAAAGGGGAAGGACTTGGGAATCAATTCTTGTCGCATATAAGAGAGGTTGATGCGATAGTGGAGGTAGTAAGAGCTTTTGAGGACGAAAATGTAGTCAGGTCCGGCTCAAAAGATCCTAAATCCGATATAGAAGTTATAAAAACGGAGTTAATTCTTGCCGACCTTCAAACTTTATCCAAGCAAAGGACCGAAATAAAAGGAAAAGTTGAGAAAGGTGAGGAGGCCAAGATCTTGGGAGTTTTAAAACTTAAGGAAGCGCTGGACAAAGGTGCTTTAGCAAAAGATGTTTTGCTAACAGAGGAGGAAAAAGAGCAGGTTAAAAGCCTAAACCTCTTAACCGCAAAACCTTTTATTTATGTTTTTAATGTTTCTGAAAATGATTTAACTACGGATAAATTTTCTGATTATGAGAATTCTGTTGCGGTGTCGGCAAAAATCGAGTCCGAGCTTTCAGTTCTTTCAAGTGACGACCAAAAACTTTTTATGAAGGAATATGGTTTGGAGGAATCGGGGCTGGATAAAGTCATAAAAAAGGGTTTTGAAATTCTTTCTCTCCAGACATTTTTGACGGCGGGTCCTAAGGAAGTGAGAGCATGGACAATTAAAAAAGGTTCTAAAGCTCCCCAGGCGGCAGGTGTTATTCATACTGATTTTGAGAGAGGTTTTATAGCTGTCGATGTTATCGCGTGCGAGGACTTGGTTTCTATTGGAAGTTATCATAAAGCCAAGGAGCTTGGAAAAATAAGGCTTGAGGGTAAAGAGTATGAAATGAAGGATGGGGACGTGGTGGAGTTTAGGTTTAGTGTGTAAATAATTTAAATGGCCTGATTATATATTTGCAAGGTCAAGCCTCTTTTTAATGTCTATTATTTCCATGTCAAAATGGTGAACGGCTGCATTCAGTGCTTCTCTAATAAACTTTAAGTCTCTCTTGATAGGTCCTAGTTCTTTTTTAAATTGTTTCCTAAGCTCATCTTTTAATGTTTTATTGTGGTATTCTATTATCTTTTCTTCGAATGTTTCTTGAACAATATGCTTAATGTCAGATAAATCTTTTGAGGATAACATGCAGTTACTTTACCAAAACCTATATTGTAATGTCAATAAGAAGATTTTATTGATCCCGCAATAAAATAACCAAAATCCGCAGTTCTAAAAAGCGCGGAGGTGTTGGTTCCGCGCTTCGGCGTTCACTTTAGAATCACCGTCAAAACCTGGGGTTCTGATTCCAGCCAGTTTCGCTCCGTCAAGATCAAGGCTACCCTACCATCAAAGCGGTTCATCTGATCCTGAATGGTGGAAAGTGATGGGAGATTCCCATTCGGACATACTTTCACCATCTGGATTTCCTGTGTATTGTAATCTTTATACTCTAACCAGGATCCATCGGACGCGACTGATGTGATCCACGCGTCCTTGTAGATTGTTCTCCTGCCAATCTGACAGGAGCTGGGAGCCGTAGCCGACGTCAGAAAGAACAGCAACCCCACCATTAACGTGAGTATAGTTGATAAGGCAAGCCATATTCCGGCCCACCTCCGTCTTTTCCAATTCATCTTTCTCCTCCTTCTAGGTCCTACTATTACAGGCCATTTGCTTAGGAATTTCAACCTTACGCATATTTAGGTCTATATAAAGCTAAAGGTATGCATCTTTAGCTTCCTGGTTTGCACGAGAATAACAACTTGTTGTAAGATAAACTGGTTCTTTACAACAAAGAACAAAATATTGTATAATACAGGTTGTAGTATCAGAAGTTACAAATTTATGAAGTTTGAATTAGTTTTAATGTTAAAACCCAATTTATCCGAGGAGCAGGTAAAAAAGAATGTGGAGGATGTGAAAGAAACAATTAAAGCGGGAAGCGGTTCAGTTGAAAAGGAAGATTTCTGGGGAAAAAGAAAGCTTGCTTATGAGATAAAAAGAATGCAGGAAGCCTATTATTCAATATTGGATCTTAGTATAGATTCTTCAGCTCAAAAAAAACTGTTCTTAAAGTTAAATCAGAACCCATCTGTGATAAGGTATTTATTTAGAAAGGCTTAAGGGGCCTTTTGAAGGGTATTTATGTCAAGAAGTCTGAACAAAGTTACTTTAATAGGAAATTTGACGAGAGATCCTGAAATGAGGTTTACCCCGCAAGGTCACGCCGTTACAAATTTCGGCGTTGCAACAAACAGAGACTGGAAAGTTGAGGGCGATAGGAGGGAAGAAACGGAATTTCACAATGTCATAGCCTGGAATAAACTTGCTGAACTTTGCAATCAGCTGTTAAAGAAAGGAACTAAAGTTTATATAGAGGGCAGGCTTCAGACAAGAGATTGGACGGATGATAAAGGCGTCAAACATTATAGAACCGAGATTGTTTCGGAGGATATGATTGTTCTCTCCTCAAGACGTGATGGAGGAGAGGTTGAAATGGAGCCCGAGGTGGAAAAAGAACAATCCTCGCCGTCAGTAGAGGATTTAACTGCTCCTAAAAAGAAAGCTGGAAAAGGTAAGAAGAGTGAAACCAGTAATGATTTTGAGGCAGTAGGTGAGGATCTCTCTCCGGAGCAGATTCCTTTCTGATTAACTTATGAAGATGCGAACCTCCCGAACACGATCAAGATCACAAAGAATTATAGATCAAGCAAATCTCGTTTGTTATTACTGTAAACTTAAGGCCGAGCCTGATTATAAAGATGTGCTGAAGTTAAGAAGGTTTATATCAGACAGAGGGAAAATTTTAGGGAAATCAAGAACTGGAACCTGCAGTATGCATCAGAGGCAATTGACTAGAGAAATTAAGAAAGCAAGATACCTAGCGTTAATTCCTTACACCGAAAGACACGCCCTATAATCCGAGCTTCATGTGAATGACAACACACCCCTCCATATCGTATCATCATAATTACTATGCCCGTCCTTTCTATTGACTATTCGCGGGGCGCCGCAAGCGCTCTTCTGGTAAATGACAACTTCTCATATAAAATAGTCCGCGTTCCCCTGATGGTTCCTGACATTTTTTACGCCCACAAGCCTTCAAAAAAAGAAGTATTTAAAAATCTGATGGAAGTTTTGCAGGAAGTGTTTAAAGTATCGGTTGATAATAAGATAAAGATATATGTAACAACGCTCACTGATCTTGATATACATGAAAAAAATATTATTTTCTGCAATAAAAGCGAATCGTTTAGATCTTTGAGTCCGATTGATTTTTTGTATTTCGGGCACCTCCATGTCGGTGGGAGTATGGGTGTTTATAATATTGAAGTTTCTTTTAAAGAGGTGTTGAAGGATCTTTATTTTGATGAAAGTGAAGACGTTGTAATTAATTATTTTAAAAACCTTGAATTATATCCGTTTCTAAAGCCTGATTCCGACAGAGATTTTTATGAGGAGGAAGCGTATTTAAGATTTATAGCAAGAACAAGATGCAAAATAGAAAACTTTGAGACTTTCGCAAACGAAAAATCAGTTACCTTCTCAACAACAAGGGGTCTTGATGATGAAAGAGCGTTATGCAGGTTTATGCTTTTATGCATAGATTCCCTTTGTTCCGAGGGCTTTTATTCCTTTAAGCTTGACCAGTCAAATTTTCTTGGAGCGTCTTCTCCTTTATGCCTTTTGGAAAATACCACCTTTCAAAGGTTGGAGTTTCCTGAATTTTTGACTCTTGGGAGTGTTATAAACATTATGGATGACCTCTCATGTGTGATTTCTTCTTCAAACGGAGCTAAAACGCAGTTTAGTGTCAAAAAAGGCCGTGTTTTTACGCACCCCTTATCCTTTTCAGAAAGGATTACACTTTCGCTTAAGTCCAAAAAGTACGGCAGTTTTGAAAAAGAGCTTTCGGGCGGTGTTTTTGGAATTGTTATTGATACGAGGGAAAAAAGCGGGACAAAAACTTTATCTCCCGATGAAAGAAAAGAATTAATAAAAAGTTGGGAGGAGACGCTTCTTTATACTTTGAAAGGGCTTTGATGATAAATAAAATTTCTATTGTTGAAAAAGTGCATAGAACAAATAATTTCTTTGTTGAAAGAATACTTCCCGATATAGGGACAATTCATGTTTTAAAGGGCGAGAAAGTGGAGCCTTTTACAAAAATGGGAGAGGCCAAAGTTTCTTATTTTTTTGAAAAAATAGATCCGTCATTTACGCTTATAAGGGAGGTTAATTCTTATATTGAAAAGGGCGTTTGCATCGGCTTTAAGAAAAAAGGACACTTTAAAATTGCCAGGCTTTATGCTCCGTATAGTGGTTTTATAAGGGCAGTGGGAGACGGATCTTTTATTTTTGAGCAGGATAAAGAGGTGTTCCCGCTTCTTTCCGGTGCGTGGGGTGAGGTTTTTGATATTGTTGAGAATAAATCGGTTCTTATTTTGGGATCGGCTACGATTGTTTACTGCGCCGTAAGCACGCCTTTTGAAGCTGAAGGAGAGCTTGTTGTTTTGCCAAATCCAACAGAGCTTCTGGAAGATCCTTACTTTAACAAATTCACAAAAGATATAGCGGGTAAAATTATTTACAGCGGTTACTTTATTAAACTGGAGAACTTGAAAAAGGCAATTAATCTTGGTGTTAGAGGAATTATTGCGGGCGGCGTAGACAAACGCTCTTTTGATTATGCTCAAAAAAATGGTTTTGTCCTTGCTTCCCTTAACGGCTATGGCAGAATTCCAACACCCGATTCTATTTTTGCATTTCTGTCTTCGGTTTCAAACAGGTACATATTTATAAGGGGTGAAAAAGGAGAAATTTTAATTCCGGGTGGTGAAAAGTTTGACACAAAAATGGCGGACCGGAGTAAAGACTACTTCACTGAAATTAAAAATGGTATGATTGTACAAGTTTTGGATAGGCCATATTTTGGCTGGATGGGAGTAGTAAAAAGTGTTGAGGGTGATAAAGTTGAGGTTGTGCTTGATAATGCAGTTGAAACGGTTGCTGTTAAGTCCACTAACCTCCTTGCCTTGCTGTTTTAGTTTCTATGTTTAAAAGAGCTTCCAATTTTATTATATTGCTTCTTCTTTTGGTCTCAACTTTCTACGGTGGATTTTATTTTGGCAAAAGAGGTTTTAACATTGAAATAAAGAAAAACCCTCCGAAAATAACAGTTATAAACAGAGAACCTAAAGATCAAGAAGTTGATTTTGAGATATTCTGGCAGGTTTGGGACAGTCTGAATAAAAAGCATATTGACAGACCTCTTGATGCCAAAAAACTTGTTTACGGGGCTGTTTCCGGAATGGTTTCATCCGTAGGTGATGAGTACACTTCCTTTTTTACACCTCCGCTGAATGTTGTTGCAAAAAGCACTTTAAATGGTGTTTATGAAGGTATTGGAGCTGAACTTGGATTTAAAGATAAACAGCTTGTAATCATCGCCCCATTGGAGGGTTCACCGGCGGAAGAAGAAGGCATTACACCCGGAGATAAAATTCTTGAGATAGAGGGCGCGAGCACAGTTGGCATAACCTTATCGGACGCGGTTTCAAAAATAAGAGGCACTGAAGGAACAGTCAGCACTCTTCTGATACAAACAGGTGAGAACGAACCCAAAGAATATAAAATAGTCAGAAGAAAAATTGTTTCAAAAAGTGTTTCCTGGAAAGATCTTGGTGACGGAATCGGTTATATCAGGCTTGCAAGGTTCGGAGATAAAACTATAGATGAATGGAATAAGGCCGTTGACGAACTCACATCTCAAATGCCAAATCTAAAGGGTGTTGTTTTGGATGTCAGGGGAAATCCAGGGGGATATCTTTCGGCCTCGGTTTATATTGCTTCGGAGTTTGTGAAAAGCGGGCTTGTTTTGTATGAAGAGACCGCGGATGGTACAAACGTTGAATACAGAGTAAATAGAGAGGGCAAGCTTGTAGGAAAACCCGTTGTGGTTTTAGTTAATAGTGGGAGCGCTTCGGCTTCCGAAATTGTATCGGGTGCGTTAAGAGACCGCCTTAGTGCCAAGCTTGTCGGTGAGAAAACTTTTGGTAAGGGAACTGTTCAGGGATCGGAGGAATATGAGGATGGATCTTCCCTGCACGTTACGATTGCAAAGTGGCTTACCCCAAAGAAAGTATGGGTTCATAAAGTTGGACTTGAGCCCGATTTTGTTGTAGAAAGAAAAGAAGAGGACGTTGTAAAAGGTCTTGATCTTCAGCTTGATAAAGCCAAAGAAATTATAAAAGCGCAAATTAAATCATAATTTAAACCTATGAATAAAAAACTTTCAGGAATCCTTTTTTTCCTTCTTTTCATATTTATACTTTTTGGCGTGTTTTTAAATTTTAATAAAGGGTTTTCGGTTAGAAGCTTCCTTAGTGATTTAAAAAATAAGATTTTAAAAGGGGAGTTTACGGAAATTAAGACTAATATACTTCTTAAACAGTCTGTTGTTGAAGAAGAGTCAGCCGTAATCAGAGTTGTGGAGAATGTTTCACCGGCCGTTGTGTCAATTGTTGAAAAAACCGTGGGTTTTGATCCCTTTTCAGGACCTGTGTCATCAGAGGAGGGGATAGGGACCGGTTTTATAGTTGATACTTTGGGTGTGGTTGTGACAAACAGCCATGTTGTTTTTAATACAAGTGCTGATTATTCGGTGGTGTTAAAAGATGGTTCTTCTTATGATGTAAAAAAGATCCATAGGGATACGCTTAATGATCTTGCCATTCTTGAGTTAAGTGCTAAAAACTTGCCTGTTGTTGAGCTTGGGGATGCCGAAAAGCTTAAAGTCGGTCAAAAGGCAATTGCCATAGGGAATGCCTTGGGCCAGTTTTCAAACACGGTAACGGTTGGTGTGGTTTCGGGGCTTGCGAGGCAGGTAACCGCGTCAGGTCCTTTTGGAGAGTCTCCTAAAACTTATAATGATGTAATACAAACGGACGCGGCATTAAATCCCGGAAATTCAGGCGGGCCTCTTCTTAATCTTTACGGGCAGGTGATTGGAGTAAATGTTGCCACAACAAGAGGGGCAGAAAATATAGGTTTTGCCATTCCTGTTAACCGTTTAAAGCCCATTCTGGAATCATTCAAAGAGTCAGGTAGGATAATAAGGCCTTATCTTGGAGTAAACTTCAGTATGATAACTAAAGATATCTCCGGCTTCAGCAGATTTCCCGAGGGCGCTTTTGTAAGAGGCGTTGGTGTCGCAACGCCCGCGGAAAGGGCTGGTATAGAGAGAGGAGATATTATTACTAAAATGAATGGAAGGGGTATAAGTGAAAAGAATCCCTTGGACCTTGATATTCAGGCAAATAACAAAGTAGGGGATAGGGTTAGAGTAACGCTTGATAGAAATGGCGAAATTATTACCGTAGAAGTTACACTTGAAGAAGCCCCACAGGAATAAATTACAAGTTCAACAATTGGAGGTTTTTTGGATGATTTCGTCTATTTCGCCGTTTAAAATCGCGGGAATATTGTGGAAGGACTCCTTAAGTCTGTGGTCTGTAACGCGGTCTTGAGGGAAGTTGTAGGTCCTTATCTTCTCGCTTCTTTCGGCACTTCCTATTTGCTCACTTCTTAGATCGTCAACTTTTGTTTTTTGCTGTTCTCTCATAAGCTCATATAATCGCGACCTTAAAATTACCATAGCCTTTTCTCGGTTTTGAGCCTGGTTTCTTTGCTCCTGTGACTCAACCACAATTCCCGTTGGGAGATGTTTAAGCCTTACTGCAGTTTGAACTTTGTTTACGTTTTGACCTCCATGGCCGGAAGCATGGAAAAATTCAAGCCCCACATCTTTAGGGTTAATTTCAACCTGCACTTCATTTACTTCAGGAAGGATGGCAACTGTTGCCGTTGAAGTATGAATTCTTCCACCTGTTTCCGTAACGGGAATTCTTTGAACTCTATGAACCCCTGATTCGTTCTTAAGAAGAGGATAAACACTTTTACCTTTTATTTCGCATGTGACACTTCTTATTTCGGAGGGTATGCCGCCTTCTGTTACGGCTATTTCAGAAGCCTTCCAGCCCTTTTTTTCAGAAAACTTCAGATACATTTTATAAAGATCGTTAGCAAAAAGACCTGCTTCATCGCCTCCTGTGCCAGCTCTTACTTCAAGGATAGCAATATGGGGATTTATTTCTTCGGGTGATTTATTTCTTTCTGAAGGGTTCGGATTTGAGAGTGAATTGGAGGACTCCATTAGAGCGTCTTTTTGCTTTAAGAGCTCTTCTTTTTCATCCTGCGCGAGTTTTTTTAGTTCGGGATCTTTTTCCAAAGAAAGAAGATTATCCAGATCACTTATCCTTTTTTCAACTTCTTCAATGTCTTTTTTAAGGCTATTTAGGACTTCATTCATTGTGAGCCTTTTGTTAGCGTCATCCCCAGATCTAATCGGGATCCCTGCTTTCGCAGGGACGGCGTCTAATTTGAGGACTCTTTTACGTTTTCAAGCATTTCTTTGAGGGATTTGGGCGATCTTGTTTGCGATGCTTTTTTCTTTTGTTCTTCCTTTTCTTTTTTAACTTTTGCGGAAGCTTGGCCAATGGCCTGCCTCTTGGCGAACTTTTCAACACGCCCTTCGGTGTCAATTAGCTTTTGAGTTCCCGTGAAAAAAGGATGGCATTTACTGCAGATGTCAACTGTGATTTTAGGGACAGTTGAGCCTGTTGTGAATGTATTGCCGCAAGCGCATGTAACTAATGTGTCCGTATAAAATTTCGGATGAATGTCGTTTTTCATAACTTTGGGATTATAGCAATTTAGTGGAGAAATACGCAAATATGAAAAAGGCCCCCATTTCCCGGTATGTTATTAACTATGACTGGGAAAGGGGGCCCTGAGCAAATGGCTTAAGTCTGTACCTCTTTCATACATTGCTTCTAGAAAGCTTTGTACATATCTTTGGGAGCGATTTCGACGTTTGGATGTAATTGCCAAGCAATGCCTGCCTGACCGCCGAAAGCTTCACCAAAGAAAGGCCTAACGACTAGCTCGTTTGTGCATTCCCTTAAGATAGAAATCTTCCCGCCGGAAGATTTTATCCAAGAGTTCACAAACGACCTGAAGGAGGAGAAATTTAAGTTTCGAATCTTAAATCTCAACACTCCTGCCACTTGTACATACCATTATATCAAAAACTTCTCAATCTGTCCATACTATAGGTTGCACGCGAGTTCTAAATGAAGTGCCCCACCCTAAGGTAATATGGTGGGCATGAAACAACCGGATTATTCTAGCCTTTTCTGGAGTTATTTAGCACAGGGAGGACTTTCTTTTCGCTTACATAGAACCCATAGCCTATTATGGAGGCTCCTACGACGAACCATAAATCCACGGTTTCAGAAAGAAGCAGATAAGCAAAAGGTATAGCAAATGTCGGTTGTAAGTAAGCGAAAATCGCGCTTTCCGCTACGGGAATTTCTTTTATTGCCCATTCGTATAAACCGTAGGCGATAAGGGTGGAAAAAAGGCCCATGTATAAAACTCCAAGAACAGTGTAAATCATTGCGTTTGGAGTTTCTAACAGGTTTGAAAGGGTAGGCGTTGATAGTGCCAGATTTTCAAACGAGGGGTATTTAAAGCCATGAATGAGTCCTAACTCAAGAAATGACAAAGGAGCAAGAGCTATTAACGAGACAACGGATAAAACTCCTGTTAAAAAGAAGGGGGAATATTGTTTTGTTTCTGATCTTAGATGAAAGTAATGAAGAAGGGCGTTAAAAATTCTTGAAGGCTTATGCTCAAATACTTTTTTTGACCAGAGTGTATAACCAATCCATGAAACTATTGAAAGAAGAATAAAAACATTTCCTAAAATTCTTAGCATGACATCTCCAGTCGGATGGAAAAAGGAGGTCAAAAGAGGCTGCATAGTTACAACAAGTGTTCCGCAAAGAGCTATAATGGCTCCGTTTTTTTCATTTTCCGTGATTTTTTCTTTTAAGAGTTTTGAAGAAGCTGCAAGTGTCAAAATAGGGGATACTGCGGAAATTAAGCTACCATCAAGGGAAGTGGTGTATTTAAACCCGAAAAAGACGAAAGCGAGTGTAATGGCCCCGCCGAGAAGCGAAAGGACAATAAGGTTCACCCAGTCTTTCTTACTGACAGGGTGTTTTCTTTCCTCCAGGATAAGAAAGGGGAGTATAACAATTGAGGCTGTGAGAAATCTTAAAAATAAAAAAGTGAATGGGGGAAGATAAATAAGAGTAAATTTAATCACAGGACCTGCCGCACCCCATACAAGCGCAGCAATAAGGAGGTACATTAACGCGAGTTTGTGCTTTTTATTTTGGGCAGTCTTAAATTGCATAAGGCTTTACGATTATTTTAATAGCTTGGTTACTTATAAACAATGAGGATTTTAGAATCTTTAATTTCAATGCTTTTTATCAAGGTACTTTTTGTTTTTGCCGTTAAAGCCGAAGAGAGAGATTGCGACACCAGTTTTGAAATGTAGTCGCTTGCTTCTTTTGGAAGTTTTGAACTTTCGGGGAATTCAATATATTTAACTTCAAAAGATTTTTTGTCAGGGGCGACTTCTGCGTAAACGATCACATTTCCGGTTTCTTTTGAGGTTAAATTAAGAGTGATACCGCCGTCCATAATTTTAACTTTTATGCTGGTTGAGATTTCAAGACCTTTAGAATCCAAAGAGAAGAATGCTTGAAGGTCTTCTTCGGATAGTTCCAAAGTTTTTTCCTCGCCTATTGTTTCCGCTTTAACCTCTTCTTTTTCTTTTACTTCGGGTTTTGGCTCCTGGAACGTTTCTTGGTTTGGGGGCGTGTAAGTTTTTGTATTTCTTAGATAATATTTGTTTTTTAAGTTTGGTATATAAAATTGAAGAAAGATGAAAAGAAGGCTAATGGAAGCTCCTGCCAGTACGGTTTTAGTAATGTTTTGTTGTTTCATACGTTTTAACAGGAGGGTTAAGATTTAATAAGTTTTACTACATCTTGAAGACTTTTCATTTTGCTTTGTTCTTCCGTTTTTAGATTTTTGATCAGTAGTAGCTCTTTCGCAAGTTCATCGGGACCGATTATTAAAACAAACGGGATGCTTTTCCTGTCGGCATATTTTAGCTGTTTGGTAAGTTCCATATCGGGGTTAAGATATGTCTCAACATTAATGTATTCTCTTAGTTTTTCAGAAACCTCAAGAGATTTTTCAAGGCAGGCTTTATTACCGGGGAAAACGGTTACTAAAAGATTAACGAGACTACCGGTTTCCGGGAGGAGGTTCCAGGATTTAAGAAACTCCATAAGTGTTATGTCTCCTGGTGCAAAGCCCACGGCTGGAACTTTTTTATCAATGAAAAGTGAGATCAGACCGTCATAGCGGCCTCCGCCAAACATGGAACGATTATTCCCTTTTGTAAGATCATACTGTTCAAATACATTTCCGTCGTAATAGTCAAGGCCTCTTACAAGAGCTGGGTCATAAATAATGTTTTTAATACCGACTTTTTGCGCCATTTCCATCAGCTTAAGGAGATTAGAGGCTTTATCAGGCAGGTCTTTTAGTTTTTTAATATCTGAAATGGTTAAATTAAGAACTTCATGTACTTTTTTTATTTTTGATTTATCAATGTCTTTCTCTAGGAGGGATTCAAATTCGGAGTTTGATATTTTAGCCTTTTTATCAACCGCTTTCTGGACTGCTTTAATTTCAGGCACGGTTAGGCTAGCAATTCTCTCGTAAAGGTAATTCATCAGAAATCTGTTATTAAACCTTACTTCATACATCTTGTCTGTAGCACCGAATTTTTCCATAATGCCTTTATTTAAAAGGAGGATTTCAAGCTCGGCATTTACGCTTTCTTCACCGAAAATATCAACATTAAGCTGGTAAAATTCTCTTCCCCTTCCTTTTTGGGGTTTTTCATATCTGTAAAAGTCGGCAATTGAAAACCATTTCAGGGGCAGGGGAGTCTGCATCCTTATTTTTTCGGCAGCCATCCTTGAGACGGTTGGGGTCATTTCTGGTCTTATTGCAACTTTTCTTCCGCTTTTGTCTTCAAATGAGTAAAGCTGGTTGTTTACTATTTCATCGCCAGTTTTAGCAGAAAAAAGTTCAAAGGGTTCAAGAAAAGGGCCGTCATATTCTTCATAGCCGAAGGATAAACAAACCTTTCTCCAGGTATCAAAGATATAATTTCTTACTTTTATGTCATCGGGGAAAAAATCCCTGACGCCCTTGTAAGGCTGTGTTGATAACATAGGGTTATGTTAGCACAAGAACTAGGACGCAGGAAGCTATCCAGTAAAGAAGTGGTCGCGACGGCAGTTGCAACCAAAAACATCATATTGTACTATAGGGCAATAAAAGGAGACGACAAAATGAGTCAGCGGAGATCTCAAATTCCATTTGCAGTTCTTGCTGGGGTGATTGGGGTTGCGCTTTCCTTTCTTTTAAGGGATTTAGTAGCAGCGAATCCGGAAATGGTGCCAAACGTTCAACCCATGCTGGTCGGTGGTATTGTCGGGGGTTTGGTATCACTTCTGATCTTTGCATTCTACACACTTATCTGAAGGAGGAAAGAATGGAATTCAGCGCAAGGCCGTTTTTCTGCATGCTTGGAATCGGGGCGTGGGCTTTGATCAGCATGGATCTGATCGCATTCTTTGCTATGAATATGAATGCGGTTTCGCTCCCTGCTTGGGTCAACCCGATGGCGATGTCCATTGTAGTTGGATACGTGGCGGGAGCTCTTGTGTCTCTAATGTACGATCTACTTTACCGCCTCGCCCCTGTTCCTGCGTAGTCCTTTGCCTCCCGTTACATTTTTGGATGTGGCGGGAGGACTTTTATAAACCTGGCTTCTAGACTTAAAGCAGAACAAAGGGAATGTCTATCAGGCACGTGTCCGGTTAGGTTGCTCTCGAATTTTAAGATCAGTTCTCGCGGCACTAACTCTCGCTCGCGTAATGTCATTCCCGCGAAAGCGGGAATCTGGGCTCGCTGCGAGATTGCCTGCACGACATCCCCTTTGTTCTGCTAATTCTATTAAATAAGTCTAGTAAGAAAGAGGCCAGAGCTTTCCGCTACCAGTGTTGTATACGTAAATTACAAAGAAAAATTCATTGTTAAACTTATCCGTTCCATAAAAATAAGGTGCTTTTACAAAAAGAAAATTCGGATTTTGTGAGGGTAAATAAGTTTCAATTTTATGCCCCTCGTTTAAAACAGTTCTGACTTTTATTATTTCTTTAAGAGAGCTTTCAAAATCTTTTATGTAAAGTTTTTCATACCTGACCTTGTCCTCTTCAATAAAGGATTTATACAAGCAATATTTATTTCCAAGAAGATTTTGGCAGCTTAGTCTGAACCTTTCCTCATAATCAAGCTCGTCGGATAATTTAGTGGAGTTTAAATCTATGTTATACGCAATAACCGATTGGAAATTTGGCGGCACGTTATCAGAAGGAAGATCAGAAATTTTAACCGAAACCGTAAATACTATTTTTCTGCTGTCCTTTGAAAGCCTCGCAGTTTTAAGAGCTTCATTTAACTTTGATCTGTCAACGGAAGCAAAATCAACATTAAACACACCACCTTGATGGTTACTGAAATTAAGTCTGTAAATCTTATTGTCGGCTGTGATAAGAGCGCTTTCAGAGCTTCCAATGTGGACTACGTTTATAATTTCAAGGTCAGAAGGAAGGTTTGTTTTAAATAGACTTTCTGCAATGGGCTCAAAGACAAAAGCTCCCGCCGGGCTGTAAATAAGAGCCGAGTCCCCGTCTTGTGAAGAAATTACTCTTGATAAAATTGAGTCTGTAAAAAGATTTTTATCCTCTGTAAACTCGTATTCTTTGTATTCGTTTCCTTTAAGATCCGTTTTTCTTAAGATTATATCTTTGTCAGATTTATGCTCAAGACAAAATACAACCTTATTATCCTGTGAAGAGGAAAATGAATAACGACCTTCTTTAAAACACCACGGTTTTCCATTTGAGTTTACCGAGTTTACGCCAAAAGAGTTTTTGAAAAGTTTATTGTCCGGGGTGAGGTAATAAGCCGTTAAAGGTGTAAAAAGGGAATTTTCCCCGCCGGTATAAAGAAATGATAAAGGAGAGTTACCAAAGGAAGATTCTATTTTATATCTGGAGGTCTTCTTGGGGGAGAGTACCCCTTCCTGCACACTTTTGTTTTCTTCTTCAGTTTTTTTGGTTTTGTTATTTTGTGTAACCGTTGTTTTTAATAAGAATGTCGCAGCGTAAAAGGCCAGGAGAATTCCAAGGAGAAGTCCTATGACAATTAGCTTTTTTCCGGGTTTCTTTTTGGCTATAGCCTCGCTTTCTTTTGAGATTATATCTTCCATGTCAGCTTAATTATCCGATATGGATAAGCGCGTAGCAAGTGTGATATATTTCAGATCTATGGAAGTTACATACGCAGGGCACTCATGTTTTAAGATAAAAGGGAAGAATGCTTCGGCTGTTTTTGATCCGTTTGACCCAGAAAAAGTCGGGTTTAAACTTCCTAAACTTGAAGCAGATATTGTCTGTGTCAGCCACTCGCATGATGACCATAATTTTGTGGGGGGTGTTAAAGGGACTGAAGTCGGGAAGAATCCTTTTTTAGTAAATGATCCCGGGGAATATGATATAAAAGGAGTTCACATTGAGGGCCTTTCCACTTATCATGACGCAGTTTCCGGCAAAGAAAGAGGAAAAAATATTATTTATTATGCGGAGCTGGATGGTTTTTTCTTCTTACATCTCGGGGATCTTGGGCATATGCTCTCCGAAGCGGTTTTGGAAGAGCTTAATACGGTTGATGTTTTATTTATACCTGTGGGAGGAATTTACACAATAGATTACAAAATGGCCATGGATGTGATTTCGGAAGTGGAGCCTTCTTTTGTGATCCCGATGCATTATCAAACTGAAAAATTAAATCTTTCAAAAAAACTTGACGGGGTTGATAAATTTATTTCAGAGTGGGGGAGTGACGTGGTAAGAAGAGAGCAAAAGCTTAAGGTGACCACAAGAGGTGAGCTTCCTGAAGAGACGCAGGTTGTGATCCTTGAACAAAGTTAATAACCCCATGTAAACTGCCCGTATAATATGGATCACGAAATAAGAATCCCACCACATAATTTAGAAGCTGAAAGCTCCGTCCTTGGAGGTCTGCTTATTGATAAGGACGCGATTGTAAAAGTCGCGGAGTTTTTGCGTCCCGAGCATTTTTACAAAGACTTAAACGGAAGCGTTTACAAAGCGATACTTAATCTTTTTGAAAAAGGTGAGCCTTCGGATCTTGTTACCGTCCCGGATGAACTCAAACGAATGAAGGTATTAAAAGAAATCGGGGGTGTTTCATATCTTACTGAACTTGTTAACTTTGTCCCGACGGCCGCAAATGTTGAATACTACGCAAACATCATTAAAGAACATGCAATAAGAAGGTTTCTTATTAAAGTTTCATCAAGAATTGGGGAGTTAGGGTTTAAGGAGGACATAGGGGTTAGCTCTCTTTTGGATGAGGCCGAACAGCTTTTATACGGTGTTTCACAAGATCAATTAAGAGAGGAGTTTGTCCCTATTAAAGAAACTTTAGAGGTAACTTTTGAACGTCTTGATGAGATGCACAAAAAGAAAGGATCTTTAAGAGGCGTGCCGACGGGATTTAAAACTTTAGACAATATGCTTTCGGGACTTCAGGATAGTAACCTTTCAATAATTGCGGCAAGACCTTCCATAGGTAAATCCAGTCTTCTTATTAACTTTTGCCAGTTTGCGGCCGTGAAGCATAAAATTCCGGTTGGGATATTTTCCCTTGAAATGAGCAGAGAACAGGTTGTTGACAGGATGATTTCGGCGCAGGGTGATATTGATAACTGGAGGATAACAACGGGAAATCTTGAAGAGGAGGATTTTGAAAAGTACTCCAATGCCGCAGGTGAGCTGGCCGAAGCGCCTATATTTATTGACGATACTCCCGGTATTAATATAATGGAAATGAGGACCAAAGCAAGAAGGCTCCAGATTGATCAGAAAGTGAGGCTGATCATAGTTGATTATTTGCAGTTGATTCATGGGAGAAATCTTGAAAATAGAGTTCAGGAGGTTTCCGAGATTTCCCAGGCATTAAAGAACCTTGCAAGGGAGCTTAAAATTCCTGTTATTGCGGCTTCACAACTTTCAAGAGCCGTTGAGCAGAGAGGGGGGGACAAAAGACCGCAGCTTTCGGATTTAAGGGAGTCAGGTAGTATAGAACAGGATGCGGACGTTGTTATGTTTTTATACAGGCCGGATGAAGAAGACAGGGAAAATATTAAACTTCTCATTTCCAAGCATAGAAATGGACCAACGGGGGAGCTTGATTTATACTTTAAGGGCAACAGAACTAAATTTTATGAAGCCGACACTGCGCACTAGGCTTCTTTAGGACCTGGTTATGGAAGAGCATGAAGTAAAAAGGGTTACATCTGCTAAAAGCTACATGCTTATTTTTGTTGGCGTAACCACCGCTCTAGCCGCGGTTTTTTCCTCCTTTTTAGGCCTTGACGCATCTGACGTTCTTTCAAATCCCGAAAAATACAGAAAGCTCTTCATTCTTATCATTTTTACATGGTTTGTAATTCTTTTTGTGTTTGTTCCCTTTACGGGATATATGTTTAACCTTAAAAGCTTTAGGCATGGGAATTATCCGTTTTTGATATTTAGGGAGCTTCCGTTTGTTTATAAAATAAACCTTCTTTTAGTTCTTTTTGAGATTTTTATTGTTGCCTGCATGGTTATCATCGGAAGCGAGTATTTTCAGTATGTTTTAATATTTTCGGCAGTTCATCTGATTCTTATCTACAACTTTTATAAAAGAATGAGAAAGAGGCAGTTTGGTGTAAAATAACTGGGTCATTGTGAACCCGAGCTCGCCGAGGGTGAAGCAATCTCTCCGGCTTTGCCGTGGTGGCGGAATGGCATACGCGATGGTCTCAAAAACCATTGGGGGCAACCCCGTGTGAGTTCGACTCTCACCCACGGCACCACCCTCCTTCGCCGAGGCTTCGGAGGGCAAGTCCCGACGAAGACGAGAGCAGGGGAGGTGTGCCCTTCGTAGCTTTAGCGAAGAAGGGCAGTTGGAGAGTCAAATATTATTTAACCTATAGTCTCTTTGTTTTTGGTTGCAGTTGTAGTATAATTCTCATATCAATTCTTCCGAGAGGAGAGTTTCATGACCATAAGCGTTCTATTACTTCTTGTTGCACTGGCTGTGATTCCCATTGCTCTACTGGTGGGATTTTATGATCTTGGGAGAAAGGCTTTGGTTAAAGCCAGAGTCAAGGAGGAGGAGAGAAAGAAGTAACCCCACGGAAGGCCGAAACCTTAAGCGGCACAACCTCTTTTCTTTCGGCCTTCCATCTGTATAATCTCATTTATGCTAAATGTCACAGAGTTAAGAACAGGATCCGTCTTTAAGGAAAACGGTGATCCTTATCTTGTCCTTAAATATGAGCTGATAAAACTTGCAAGGCAGGGAGCTTACATAAAAGTTAAAGCAAAAAATCTTCTAACAAATTCAATTATAGAAAGAAGCTGGCACAGTAACCTCACCGTTGAGGAAGGGGATGTTTATAGAAGAAACGCCCAGTATTTATATAAAGAAGGGGACAACTTTGTTTTTATGGATCCGAAAACTTATGAGCAGGAGATTGTTTCGGGAAAGATTCTTTCCCAGGTAAGCGGATTTTTAAAGGAAGGTGAAACAGCGCAGATAGTCTTTTACGAAGACCATCCTATTGCCGTTGAATTGCCGCCAAGCGCCACGTTTGAAGTAACTTATACAGAGCCCGGTTTTAAAGGAAATACGGTTACAAATGTATACAAGTCCGCCATAATAGAGACAGGAGCCGAAGTTAAAGTTCCTGCCTTTATAAACATAGGTGATAAGATTAAGGTTGACACAAGGACAGGGGAGTATATTGAGCGCGCATAACCCTATGTCAACCTAAAAATATGTATAAAAAAATTACCTTGAAAAATAATATCAGGATTCTTCTAGTACCCTCAAAAGATTCAAAATCAGTAAATCTTTCTATTTATGTGAAAGCTGGTTCCAGATATGAAAACGAGAAAAATAACGGCATAGCGCATTTCCTTGAGCACATGGCTTTTAAGGGAAGTGAAGCCTTTAAATCGCAGTTTGAGCTGTCTAAGTTTGTGGAAGGCTTCGGCGGGGACTGGAACGCAGGGACAGGAAATGAACATATTGAGTATTACATCAGGGCGGAGTCATCACATCTTAAAGATATTGTTTATGTTTTAGATCAGATGCTTTTTCACCCGCTTTATCTGCCGCAAGAAATAGAAAAGGAAAAAGGGGTAATTATTGAAGAGATAAATATGAACAATGACATGCCGGAATATAAAGTCGGGATTCTTTTGGAGAAGGTAATGTGGCCAAACCACCCGCTTGGAAGGTTTATATGTGGTACTAAAGAGACAGTTTCCTCATTTTCACGCGACGATTTTACCTCTTACCAAGACGATTTTTATAAATCATCAAATATGGTGATAGGGCTTTCGGGAAAGTTTGATGAAGAACAGGCTTTAGGTCTTTTAAAGGAAGCTTTCTTGAAAGTTTCCGATGGGAAGTTAAGAAGTTACGAGCCTCTTTCCGGAGTTCAGAAAGAACCGAAGTTAATAGTTGAATCAAGAGAAACGGAGCAGTCCCATTTGTGTTTTGGCTTCAGAGGCTATCCAAAGGATGACAAGAAAAGAATAACTCTTAAGCTTGTATCTATGATTCTTGGAGGCGGTATTTCCTCGCGCTTGTTCCAAAAGATAAGAACGGAGCTTGGGCTTGCATATTACATTAAAGCGTCATCAAGATCTTTGATGGATACCGGAGCCTTTTTCATAGCGGCTGGTGTTAATAATGAGAAATTTCTCCAAGCTATTGATGCAACTATAAAAGAAGTAAACAAGATAAAGTCGGAGGGAGTGGAAAAGGAAGAGCTTAGGCGCAGTAAAGAGCATTTAAAAGGGCTCCTTGCGTTAAAGTTTGAGAGCCATCATGATATGAATTCATTTCTGACTGAACAGGAACTTCTTTCCAAAAAAGTACTGTCTTATGAGGATTATGTTAAGGAAATAGAAAAGGTTAATCTTTCTGATATTTCCGAAGTTGTTTCCGAGGTTTTTGTGAGTGATGGTCTTAATCTTGCCGTTGTCGGAAGGGTAAAGGAAGAGGAAGTTAACAGCCTTCTCTCTTTATAATTTATGATACCTCAAAATTTTCAAATAGGATCCATTCAAATTTATACTCTAAGTCTCTTTCTTATATTCGGCTTTTTTGTTTTTATGTACGTGATTTGGAGGGAGGCCAAAAAGGAAGGTTTTGAAGAAGAGCAGGTCTTTGATTTGGTTTTATCTTGTGTAATTTTGGCTATTTTTTCAGGAAGGCTTGTTTACGCTTTGGAAAAATTTTCCTTTCCTGCTGATATTTTTATGCATACGGTAAGGTTTTGGACTTATGGTGTTGACTTGAATGGAGTAGGGGCGGGGTTGGTTTTGTCAGGATACCTTCTTGTAAGAGGGAAAAAGTGGTCAATGCCGCGTGTTACAGATGTTTTTGCTCTTTCCGCATCGGCGGCTATTCCTTTTGTTATTTTGTATTTTGTACTTGTTAAAAATATGTATGAGTTTTTGATTGCTTTTGGGCTTTTGGTTTTGATACATGTGCTTCTTTTAAACTTAAGGAAAAACGGCTTTGTTTACGGCGGGATTTTTGGGATTGGCCTGATGCTGGTTAGCTTCATCCTCGGGCTCTTTTTTATTGAAAAGAAAAGTTTGATATTTTTGTCTGCATTGTTTACACTTGGATTAGTAGTATTAGTCCACAGATTAAAGGGCAGGAAAATGAAATTAGCTTCTCCTATTTCCAAGGATTTTCTTAAAAATATAAGGGATCTTTTGTTAAGAAAAGATAAAGAACTTGCCAAAGAAGAAACGCTTTTAAAAAAGGAAGATGCGTATAACCTTCCCGAGAGGGACGTTTTAAACAATGAGGAGGCTGATGAGGCCTTTGAGGATACATCCCATGAGATGACAAGCATTTTGTCAAAGTCAATATCCGAAATGAGGCTTCAGATCAGAAAGGCCTTGGCAAAGATTAACATAGGGACGTACGGAATTTGCGAAGTTTGCCACAAACCGATTGATCCCGCAAGGTTAAAAGCTTTTCCGCAGGCTACTATGTGTTTGGAATGTGCGGAGAAGTCACGGCAGGAGTAAGTTCTTGTGAAGTTTCATCCCTTTTATTTTTGCTTTTTTGTTATTTTTATTGACAGGCTTTCTAAATTTTTAATTTTAAGGCTTTTTCCTGATATTGTGAGCTTTAACATGGGTTTTATGCTTGGGACAGGGTCTTACTGGAGCTCTTTTTTTAACCTTTTTCTTGTTTTATGCCTTATTCTTGTGTTTGCTTATTTTTTTAGGAATGTGAGTGAGTCTTTTTCTTACTGGTTTGTTATCGGTGGGGGAGTGAGTAATTTGATTGACCGGGTTTTTTATGGGGGGAAAGTGGTTGATTTTATACCTTTCTTTTCCTTTTCGGTTTTTAATATTGCCGATTTTTTTGTGGCTTTAGGCATTATTTTAATGATTTTAGAAGTCAGTCAGCTCAATAACAAACCTGTTGGGGTTTGAAATTACCTCATGGTGAAGTTTAACGATTTTTTGGCTGTCCACTTCTTTTATTTCTTTTTCTGTAAGAATGTGGCCAAATCTTAATAGTGAGAAAATATGTTCCCTCCTTAAGATATTCTCTTCCCAAGTCTTTCTTGCTTTTTCGGACTCTCGCTCTTTCCAAATGCTGACGTAAATATCCAGATGCCGTGCGTTTTTTATAAGATCCCAGAAGACATTTTTAGTATTTTCCCCGTCTCCTTTAAGAGTTTTATACGAGTACGTAATAAAGAGGCTGTTCACAGACATGGAGGCACCTCCGCTATTTGTGTGTAATAGTGTTTTCTGGGCAAGGATCGGGGAAAAGTTCATTGAAGCCAAAAGCTTTATTGCTTCGCAGTAGGCAAGTGATTCCAAAGTCATGGGAAGCATAATAGAGATTTCAAATATGTCAAGCAGAGGCTGAAACTTCGGAACTTTTATACTATGAACTTGCTTTTGCGACGTTGTTATAGGCTTAAAATTCAAAGTTTGACTGATAGAGCTTATTTTTATTTTAGTAGCGTAAATTTTTTTAAAAGATTTTATTATTGCAGCAGTATCCAATTTGAGGAACTTGTCAAATCTGTCAAGAACCTCTTTATATGTTAAGCAGTTCTGCCTTACGTATATCTCAACTATTTTTGAGCCTACGAGGATGCTTTCTATGCTCTCCAAATACAACCTTTTTTTCTGATGGTCTATAAAGGGTGCAAGGTCTGGAAACGTGTCAAATTTGACAAAATCCTCTTTTTCAAAGATCAAGTACATTCCTTTCGGATTCGTACCCGCATGGAAGCCACCGCTTGAGTGAGCTTTAGGATTATTAATATGAATGTGGGCGGCAAGGCAATGCTCCATTAAGTGAGCAATATTTTGGTCCTCATTAATTGTGTCAAAGAGTAATATTTCTTTGACTTCAGCTGCAGACGGCATCATAATATTTGCTGGAACCCTTCTCCCATCAATCTTTAGAGAAGGGTTCCAACCTGGCAAGTTGCGGGCTTTAGCCCTGCCTCGCGTACTGATCGGCGATGTAATAGGTTTCCCATTCATCGTCCGTTCCGCCTCCCCCGACCTCTTCTACATCAGCCAGGGATGCAAACCTTAATCCCTCGTTGAAGCGGTCCTTCCAGTCATCCCGATCATCATCAGAATGATCCTCTTCGTCCTCCGGATCGATATACATTTTGTTGTCTCACCTCCTGTGCCTTAGGGCGTGATTTTTTTGCGGGGCCTTCCACTAGTCATAATAAACCCATCGGAAGTCGGGATATGGACTACAGCCTTCGTTCTCTTCCTCGCTGGTCCAATCGATACCGTCTTCTGTGGGTTCTTCGGCGGAGGACTCCTCAAACAGTTTCGCGATTTCCTCCGGTGTTTGATCGGGAGGATCTTCAGCGAAAGGATAGGTGGAAAAATCAGGTCCGCACATTTTATCTCTCCTTTTTGCACGGTTTACTAGAGTGGTTGCAACCTTTGTTCTAGTTGTATTAATTATTATCATACCGATTATTATAATGTAAAGAGTTTTTACTTCTAATAGTATTTATTTATAGGCCAATGGTTGTGAGGTTATTGCAAGTATTTGAATGTGATTTGAGTCTCAATTACTCGATTATTCCGTCCCTGTGTGACTCCGCCATCCGCCAACAGGCGGGCGGCGGGTGGCAGAAGTAAGGACGTTTGAACTCTGGAGTTTAGTAGGGTGTTTAAGCTGTTTTAGAGAGTACGAAGAGAGTTGCATTAACTATGATTATTATGTATAAGATAATTATAATCCTAGCCCGACCATGACAATTAAAAACAGTATAAATTTTATTACCGGTTTGTACTTAGCCATTTTGGTCTGGTGGCTCTCCCTCTATCTTTCAGGGAGTAGGGGAGGGTTGAATAACAGCCTGTTCGGTTTTTTTTGGGCCCTGTTTTTGGTCTTAGCTGTTTTTTTGGTTGTCTACCATATAAGTAGGACTTCAAAGGTTTATACCTATAATAAGGTACGAAAAACTGCATTAGTACTGCTCGGTGTTGGATTGCTTCTACTGGGTTTAGGTAACGTCGTGTGGTCTGTCTATAACATCTTCTTAAGTATAGAGGTGCCTTTCCCATCATACGCTGATGTATTTTATTCTTTTAGCTATACCGCAACTTTTATAGGCTTAGGAAAGTTACTTTCCAACAAGTTTTTTAAGAGCGAGAAGTTAAAATTTTGCGTAATTGGAACCTTAAGAATATTAAGTGTTTTTGTGTCAGTTTCCCCGGTTGTACTTACGACTGCTATTAAATTTTCAAAATCTCCTCTTGAGCTGGAAACTTTGAGGTTAACTTTAAACTATTATTACGTTACAATGGACATTCTGATTTTAATTTTGATACTAACTTTATTTATATTTGCATCTAACTATTTGGTAGACCACTTAAATAAAAAAGCAAAGTTTCTTTTAACTTCAGCGTTTTTATTTTTGTTTATTGGAGATCTGTTGTTTTTTAATACTAGTATGAATAATACTTACTTTAATGGTTGTTATGTGGATCTTTTTTATGTTAGCTACGCATTTCTACTTTTTCTCGGAATTTGTGAAACCGTTGATTATTGGTTTCCCTTGGCCAGCACGGAAGAGAGATTCAATGGAGTTAATTATGTTTACAGAATCCAAACATTAAGGGAGTTCTGTCTTAATGTTATAGAGAGTGATAATTTCTTCTCATATATTTTTCCAGGTTTTTGTCTAATTATTTCTGTGATATCATTCCTATAAATTTAGGAGATCCATGCGCATAACCAAAACACTGAGAAGTTTGTCTAAAACGGAGGAAACCCCTTTTTTAGCAATTGATATTAGAAGCATAAGTAAGAAGTTTAAAACTCTTAGCACGGCTTTGCCCGGGATGGAGGTATACTACGCCTTGAAAGCTAATCACGATTCGGAGATAGTTAGAATTCTTGATCGAGAAGGATCAGGCTTTGAGATTGCATCTGAGGGTGAATTGAAAGTGCTTAAGAAAATGGGTGTATCCTCAAAAAAAATTATATGCATGCACACTATTAAAACTCCCTCTTTCATAAGGGTACTTAGAAATGAAGATATAAACATCCTTGCTTTCGATTCATTTGATGAAGTTGATAAGGTATTAAGATATTTCCCAGGTGCCAAGCTTGTGCTGAGATTGGAAGTAGAGAATAAAGGTAGTGACTGGCCATTAACAAAGAAATTCGGAGTAACTGTTCGGGAGGCAAAAGAGTTAATTTCTTATTGTAACGAAAGGAAACTTATTGTCTATGGGTTAACGTTTCACGTGGGATCACAGTGTCGCGATAAGAGTAGCTGGGAGAGCGCTATAAAATTAAGCTCTGAGTTTTGGTTTCAGAATTTTGGAAAACGCACACAGTTAGGTTTCCTAAGTCTAGGTGGCGGTTTGCCAATTAGGCAAACTTTAAATGTTCCGTCAATGAGGGAGATTGGGAAGGTTATCACTCGATCTTTGGATAAATATTTTGACAGATCCAAGATTCTGAGAGTGTCAATCGAACCTGGGAGAGGTTTGATAGGTGACTCTGGTATTATGGTAAGCACAGTTGTAGGCATTGCTAAAAGAGGTTCAGAGAGATGGGTTTATATTGATGCCGGAGTTTTTAACGCTCTGATGGAAACGGTCCAAGGATATAAATATGAATTTAAGGTACTTGGAAACAAGGATGTGAACGCTGTGACTATCGCAGGGCCGTCTTGTGACAGCGTTGACGTAGTTTCGGAGAGCACTGATCTTGGATGTGTTGAGATTGGAGATAAAGTGTTTATTATGAACTGTGCGGCTTATACGACAGCTTATGCCGCTCCCTTTAACGGGTTTGCTGTACCGGGGGTTGTGTATGTCTAAACCTTTAAGAAGTAAAATATCACCCATTTTGAGGACGAATAAGTTGACTCTGTCAGGGTTTGATAAGTGGACACCCTCTGATTACCTGAGGGACTATTATGGTTATGTTGAGCAAGATGAAAGATATACTTTAAGATTCCTTGTGGATGAATTTAAGAAGATTAGGGAGAACCCTATAGCATTGGAATTTGGTGCGGGACCGACTCTTCATCATATTCTTCCTCTGAGCCCTTACGTGGCGGAAATACATGTTGCGGATTATCTGAAAACCAATCTCTCGGAGATAAAGAAATGGCAGCAGAAAGAGGTCGGGATGCATAACTGGAAGCCTTTCACAGAACTTATCTTGAAGTATGAAGGTAACCTAGAACCAACTGATTCTGATATAGAAAGAAGAGAGGAGCTGACTAGGCAAAAGATCACAAAATACATATTATGCGATGCAAGTAATAAAGCTCCGTTATTAGGGAATGGTTTGAGTCACTATAGTTTTATGCTCTCATGTTATTGTGCCGATAGCGCAACCAATTCCAGAGAGGTTTGGCATGACTACATGGTTAATATATTGTCCTTATTAAAACCAGGAGGTTTTTTTGTTACCGCCGCCTTGAGGGATTGTAGGTATTATAAGGTAGGTAAAAGATTTTTTCCCTGTGCGAACCTTAGAGAGGGTGATTTTAATAACTTGTTTGTTAACCTTGACTTTGACATGTCGACTGTGAATATAATGGTACAGAAAGTACCTGAGCATAAGGAGATTGGATACGAAAGTATAATTTTAGCCTCAGGTTTCAAAAAAAGTGATTGAGAGTAAAGCAACTAAGCTTCTTCTTGCTTCTTATATTCTTTTGGTTATTTGGTGGTTGTATATTCAGTTTTTGAGAACAACCGATTCTCCCGTCAATTACTGGTTTGTATTTGCCTACGGTCTTGTTCCTCTATTTGGGGGTATTAATGGGTTATTTCTATCAAGAAAATGGGGCTCTTTTAAGAGTGCAATGGGCAGCGCAGTTCTCTATCTTTCATTAGGTTTGATAACTTGGGGAATTGGAGAGACGATATGGTCTTATTACATTTTGGGATTAAACGTAGAAATTCCTTACCCATCGCTAGCTGACGCTAGTTTTATTTTGAGCTGGCCACTATGGTCTATGGGTGTTATAAACCTTTCAAAAGCAACTGGGATTAAGTTCTCTTTGAGGAATGTTAGAGGTAAGCTTCTTCTCTTAGTTGTTCCTTTTTTAGTAATATCCGCATCATATTACTTGCTTTACGTTGTTGCGAGGGACTCTACGATTGATCTTTCTTCTGAATATTTAAAATTGTTTTTTGATTTGCTCTATCCTATTTGGGATGTAATACTATTAACCCTAGTACTACTGGTTTACGGTCTTTCATTTGGTTTTCTTGGTGGAAGGTTCAAGTTTCCAATAACCTTAATACTTTTGGGTTTCGTTGTTAATTACTTCGCTGATATGGGTTTATCGTATCAATCTACTGTTGAAACTTTTTACAATGGGGGATTTGTAGACTTATTATTCGCTTCTGCTATGTTCTTATTAACTTATGGCACGAATGCTTTAGATGTCAAGTATTCCGATAGTGTTAGGAGTGGCTCTAGTTAATTTAGTCGTTTGTGTATGAATGGGCAGTTTGAAAATCTTGTAAAATCTATAATATCCCAGCAGGAGTTGATCATAGGACCTGTAGCAATAGAGGAGGCGAATAAGGTTCCCGGACTTAATATTTCATCTGATGGCAAAACAGCAACGATTACAGGTGATGGGAAAGCTGTCCTTGAAGGTCTTGTAAAGCAGTACGCCTCGTTATTCGGAAGAGTATCGGTGGAAGTTTGCAGAGAGGCAGTTTCGGCAGTTGTAGGGGACCAGAAGGAGATTCTTCCTGACATTTTAAGGTAGTTTTTACTAGAATTTACCCACAAAGTAACTTAGAATAAATCCAATGAAAGATGTTAAGTTTAATTTTGCCTCAAAACTTGTAATTGCCTCTTTCATCTTCCTTGCCTTTTGGTGGTCATATATCCAGATTTTAGGTACGACAGACGACCCCTTAAACTACTGGTTTGCCTTCTTTTATGGTTTGGTTCCATTTTTCGGTGGTATTTACAGCTTAATAAGGCTAATTAACAGAACCGATAAATCAAACAAAAACTTAATAAGAGCCGTCGTTTATTTCTCTTTAGGCCTTATTGCGTGGGGAGTAGGGGAGTCCACCTGGTCCTTTTATAACCTCATCTTAAATGTAGAAGTTCCTTATCCTTCTTTTGCGGACGCTTCCTTCATTTTAACCATGTTTTTCTGGTCATTTGGCATCATGTATTTAGCAAGAGGAATAGGCCTTCGCATTTCTTTTAAGAACAAAGTAACACGGGTAATAATTCTCGTTATCCCGATACTTGTTGTAACCATTTCTTACTATCTGCTATTTGTCTTTGCCAGAGGGTCAACATTTGAATTAAGCACAAATGTAATCAAACTTTTTTTTGACATCTCATATCCCCTTTGGGATGTAGTGCTCTTAATTCTAATTCTCATAGTTGACGCCCTAGCTCTCTCCCATCTAAAAGGGGAGATTAGATTTTCGGTTTTAATGCTTTCGTTTGGTCTAGTTGTTTCTTTCCTTGCCGACATGTTTTTTGCCCATCAGACAACTTACGGTACTTTTTATAATGGGAACTTCGTTGATTTTATGTATCTTACTATGCTCACCCTAGTCACGCTTGGGACAAATGCATTAAATATTGATGTAGTCCCGCTTGAGATTTTTACAAATCCTTCTTTGCTTTTAAGGCAAAGGGAGGAAGAGCTTCACGAAGCAAACATAAAGCTTCATGAAAGGGATCAACTCTTATCAAGAATAAACGAGCAGATTTATAAGAAAAATCTTGAACTTATACAGGAAAAGAGGAAGGCTGAAGCCCTTTTATATAACATAACGGAGGCTGTAATTGTTTGTGACGCCGAAACAAAAATTCTTTTGTTTAACAGAGCCGCACAAAGTTTAACAACTTTTACCGAGCAGGATGCTTCAGGAAAATTCTTTGGTAAAATTGTCAATCTTTTTGACGCTAAAAATCAAAAGATTACAGGTGATTCAATAAAGAGTCTGCTTGAGTTTAAATCGGGAACTAAACTAACCAATCTTGTATTGAAAAGACCTGACGGAAGAGAGAGGTATGTTAACTTAACTGCTTCTAAAGTCATTGTTGAAAAGAATTTAAATGTTTATGTTGTGATTATTTCGGATGTTACTGATGAGATTAAGGCCGAAAAGGCAAGAGAAGAGTTTATTTCAATTGCTTCACACGAGTTAAGAACGCCCATGACCATTATAAAAAACTATCTTTGGATGCTTGAAAATAAAAAAGGAGGGGATCTTACTCCAAAACAAGGCGAGTATGTGGAAAAAGCTTACGCCGGAACCGAAAGAATGATAAAGCTTATTCATGACATGCTTGATATATCAAGGATGGAGCAGGGCAAGCTTGAACTTCATCCGACGCAGGTTGATCTCTCTTCTGTTTTAGCTGAAATTGCTTCCGATTTTAGAATTAAGGCGGAGCAAAAGGGTCTTGATTTTAAGCTTCTTATTGATAACAATCTTCCAAAAGTCAGGGCGGATGAAGACAAATTAAGAGAAGTCATTATTAATCTTTTAGGTAATGCTTTTAAATATTGTGACACAGGTTTTGTTCATATCATTGCGGAAGCTTCCGGGAAGGAAGTTAAGGTTTCCATTGCCGATTCGGGAAAAGGGATATCAAAGGATGACCTTCCAAAACTTTTTCACAAGTTTGGCAGGCTTGATAACTCTTTTGTGACGGCTGCGGAATCGGGGGGTACTGGTTTAGGTTTATATATTGTAAAATCAATTGTGGAGGCTATGGGCGGCAAGGTAGGGGTTTACAGCGAAGGGCCCGGCAAAGGCTCTACATTTTACTTCACAGTCAGGGCTGTATAAGTGTTTAAGGAGGTGAATTTACTTGGAGGATCAAGGGAAAACAGTAATTTTAATAGAGGATGAAGATGAAATACGGATGGTTTACGCCGAAGTTTTAAGGGAAGCGGGTTATCGTGTACTGGAGGCTAATGATGGGGTTGACGGCTTAAAAAGAGCATTTGATGATGAGTGGGATTTAATGCTTCTTGATATTATGCTTCCCGGTGAGGACGGGCTTCATATACTGCGTGCAGTTAAAGAAAATGTCAGGCTCAAGTTTAAACCTGTTATACTTCTTACAAACCTTGGACATGAGTCAATCATAAATGAGGCCTTTAAGACTTCTGCGGATGGATATTTGATAAAGTCCCAGATAACCCCGGATAGGATAGTTACCGAGGTCGGGCAATTCTTAAAATAAAGGAGTTTTGATAAGTTTAATCATCCTGGGCTGCGGGTTTTGCAGGGAGAGAAGTTATGGGAAAAAAAGTAATTCTTATTGTTGAAGACGAAGCAAATATTAGAGAAGTTTACTCGGAAGTATTAAAAACGGATTATGATGTGATTGAGTCTTCTGATGGGGAAGACGGTTTAGTGAAAGCAATGGAGGGGAAATGGGATTTAATGCTTCTTGATATTATGCTTCCAAAAAGAGACGGTCTTGAAATACTTTCACGAATTAAAAAAGATGTGATTTTAAAAGGTAAACCCGTTGTTCTTTTAACAAATCTTGGAAGAGATTCAATTATTAAAGAAGGGTACAACCTTGGCGCCTCGGGCTATCTGGTTAAATCGGAGATTAACCCTGGGGATGTTGCAGCTACGGTGAGAAGGATTTTAGAAGAGGTTCAGAATGATCAAATTTCCGGTTCTGTATGAGGATAATGATATCCTCGTTTTTGATAAACCTTCAGGTCTGGTTGTAGACAGGTCAGAAACCCAAAAAGATAAAAATAACACCTTAGAAGGGCTTTTGGAGGAAAACCGTGGGATTTTTGGAATTGAAGAAGGTCTTGAAAGGATGGGCATTGTGCATAGGCTTGATAAAGAAACTTCGGGTGTTTTAATAATCGCGAAAAATGAGAGGTCATTAAAATCTTTGCGAAATCAATTTAAGAAAAGAAAAGTGAAAAAGTTTTATTTTGCTTTGGTGAATGGAAGAGTAGGGGAGGATAAATTTAATGTTGACGCCCCTATTGGGAGAAATCCAAGGAACCGGATGAGATTTTCCGTGCACAAAGAAGGAAAAGAAGCATATACGGAGTTTGAAAAGGTTAAAGAAAAAAGCTTGGACGATCACATTTATACGCTTTTGAAAGTAAATCCTCACACAGGAAGGACGCACCAGATAAGAGTCCACCTCGCCGCAGCAGGTTTTCCCGTAGTTTCGGATCCGCTTTACGCGCCGGCGCGTATTTATAATGAAAACATTAAGCGCTTTAAGAGACTCATGTTGCATGCCGGTAGAATAGAATTTAAACACCCAAACGGTGGTGCCCCTGTATCTTTTGAATCCAAGTTGCCCAAACAGTTTGAAATTGGAAGATAATGTTTATCGTCCCTAGAGAGACAATGACATTTAACTGTTGCTCCTACCTTCAAAAAGATCTTATAATGTTCCCAAATGTACCTGCCTTTGATTACCGAGCTGACAATCATACTCGTCGCTGCTTTAGTGGGTGGAATTATAAGCCGAAAGCTAAAGCTTCCGGTTGTGGCGGGTTATCTGGTTATAGGCGTTGTCGTTTCGGCAATTTTTCAGGAAAGAATCAGATCAAATCAGACCATACCCGTCCTTGCAAATATAGGTGTGGCACTTCTACTTTTTTCGGCAGGCCTTGAATTCTCACTTGACAGGCTTTCAAAAACTGCAAAAAACGCGACCATTGGCGCAAGCGTTCAGGTCTTTCTAACCGCTCTGATAAGCTTTTTTGTTTTCTCAAGGTTTTTAAATTTGGGGATTACTGACTCTTTAATTCTTTCATTTGGTATTTCTCTTTCCTCCACGTCCATCGTTCTTAAACTCTTAAATGACGCAAAGGAGACGAGAACTTTGCACGGCGAGTTGATGATAGGCTGGCTTATCGCGCAGGATCTTTTAACAATTCCTATGTTTATTTTAATTCCCATTTTTGCAAACGGCAAAGGCAATCTGACAATAACCGCTTCAACAGCCTTGTTAAAAATTGGAGTAATCGGTTATCTCATCCTCCTTCTTGGTAGAAAATTTATCCCGTTCTTTTTTGAAAGGCTTGCAAGGCTTTCTTCCAAGGAGCTTATGATGGTCGGAGGTTTTGCCCTCTCTCTAATTTTTGGAATTCTGACTGAAAGTTACTTTCAGTCTTTTGCTATCGGGGCTTTTCTTGCAGGAGTTGTCTTATCGGCTTCTTATGTGAGGTTTGAAATCGGATCAGATATGAGGCCTTTAAGGGATATTTTTTCAGCTGTGTTTTTTGTGACAATAGGATTTTTGATAAGCCCTTCTTTTATAGTTTCTCATGCGGCACAGATTGTGTTTCTAACAGTATTTGTTTTGATTCTAAAATTTCTTGTTATTTTTTTGATAGTTTCTTATCTCGGGTTTCATACAAGAATTTCATTTCTTGCCTCTCTTGGACTTCTTGAAGTAGGGGAGTTTGCTTTTGTTCTGGCGCGAAGCGGGATTTCCCATGGGGTAATATCGGAAAATACTTATCAACTCATCGTTTCAACAACCGTTATTTCCCTCCTGCTGACATCTTATTTTATGTCCTCATCCAAGAAATTCTACAAGGTGGTGAAAGAAGGAATTAGAAACCGTTCAAGAGTAGCATATGATGCTATCTTTACAAGGTTTGATAAATCTGTTGTGTCATTTCCCGGGGCGGAAACGGAGCTTAAACATCACGTGGTTCTTGTTGGTTTTGGCAGAGTGGGCAAGATGATAGCGAAGGTTTTGGAGCTGTCAAAAGTAAATTTTGTAGTTATTGATTATGATTTTTCAGTTTTGGATCCTCTCCTTGAAACCAAACAGCCTTTTGTTTACGGAGACCCTGTTGATGAGGACATTCTTGAAACTGCCAATCTTTCGGAGGCAAGGCTTTTGGTTGTGGCAATTCCTGATGTTTACTCAAGCGAGTACATTATAAGGAAGGCGAAAAAAATTTCCTCCAGTGTAAAAATTATAGGCAGAGCCGAAAACTCGCAGGATGCAAAAGTTCTTAACAGTCTGGGAGTTAAAGATGTGATAGAACCTGAATTTGAAGCGTCCTTATCCATGTCCGAAATAGTACTTGAAGAGTTGATGGGGGATGCCAAAAAGGGCAGAAAAGTTTTGTCGGAAATTGCGAAAGCTCACAGTTATGCCTAGGAAAAGGCCTGTTAAGTCAAAAAAGTTAAATAAAAGAAGAAAAACCTCATGGAAAGGGATTAAGTTTGCCCCTAGGGTAAAAAGGGTTTTTAAACTTGTGGCAACCGCCTTTTTTGCTGTAGTAATATCAATGGCCACTATCTCGTTTTTGTCTTTTTATAAGTTTTTAAGAACTCCTTTTGCTGCTTCGTCATCTTTAAACGAAACTTTCACAGCCGAAGAGACCTCCTCATTTGCTTTAAGTTTTATTGTTCTAAAAGATAAAGATGACCAAACCTCCATTGTTGAGGGTATTTATTTTCTTGCAGGGAACGCTGAAGATAAAAAGCTTGACATTTATGATATTAATGTTGCATCCGAGTTTAATCTTCCTGAAAGGTTTGGGAAGCAGAGGATAGAAAAAGTATATGCTTTAGGCCAGCTTTTGGAAGAGGGCAAAGGAGTTTATTTAACTAATAAGACGCTTGAAAAGATCTTCGCTAAAAAAATAGACAGATATATATTAACTGATGAAGAAAGTTTTGCAGAAGTCTCTAGATTTTTTGAAATTTCTGACTCGGAAGATTTATTTGAGCTGTCGTCTTTTGAAAATGCTATAAAAATACCTTCCGAGTTTGAAAATTTAAGAAAAAACTTTGAAACTGATCTTTCGCTAACCGACATTCTTTTCCTTGCCAATTTTTTTAGAGGTTTAGGCAAAGAGACAACTTCGTTATCGGAGCTTTCACAGGAAGATATTTTAGATGATTACTCTCTTGATAAGAAAGTGAGAGAGGTTTTTTTTGACGGGGGAGTTGCACAGGAGCATAAAAGAGTAATTGTGTTAAACGGAGCTGAAGCGTATAAACTTGGATCTTTTGTCTCAAGGTTTGTGGAAAATATGGGAGGGTCGGTTGTTCTGGTATCAAATACACCGCATGTTTATGATGAAAGTTTTATTATCTCTTCCGATACTGATTCAGAAACATTAAAAAAAATAAAAAGAGAGTTGGGGATTGAAAAAGTGGTGCCGCAGGCTTCTCCTGAAGGTGAAGGACTCAAGGCTTTTATGGCCGATATTACAATAATATCTGGAATTGACTATGCTAATTCAATGTGGTAGAGTGGCCGTAAGTCTCTCTCCTTTCTTCACCCCCGCCCCAAAATAGGGCGGGGGTAGTAAAAAGTGGGACTTTAGGAGAGGAAATGCCATTAAATATTTTATTACCTTCAATTATCGTTTTGTTCGCAACAATTTTTGCATATAGATCTTTGCGCAGAAAAAGCTTGGGTGGGTACACCGAAACATTTGAGAATGTTTTTTTGGAGATTAAGGTTCCTAAAGAGCTTGATGTGGAGCATATTGATCTTCAGACAGCCCCGATAGCTTCTGAGCACATGTTTGCATCTCTGCACGGGCTTTTAAAAGTAACTCCTAAAGAACAAGAGCATTTTTCTTTTGAAATAATTTCCTCCCCAAAAGGTATTAAATTTTACGCTGTAGTCCCAAAAAGCATTCATTCTTATGTAGAAAGTCAGATTTATGCACAGTATCCACGCGCTGTTATTTTTGAGGTGCCAGATTATATTGAATCTGTTGATAGGACAGGAAAAGTTGTTTTAGGAACCGATGTTAGGCTATCAAAAGACTATTATTTTCCTATAAAGACTTTTAAGGATTTTGAGGTTGATCCGATATCGGCCATCACATCCGCTCTTTCCGAGGTAAAAGAGGATGAGCAGGTGTGGCTTCAACTTTTGGTAAGGCCTATTCCCGATGTCTGGCAGGAAGAAGGTTACAAATATGTGACGGATGTGAGAGAGGGTACTATTAAAAGAGCCGGCGGTAGTTTGGTTTCAACTTTAGGCAAGGAGCTGTCGGAGCTCTTCTTTAATGTTATCAAAAGAATTTCAACACCGCCCGAGGTTACCGCGTTTCCGGCCAGGACCGCGGCCGCATTACCTCCAAGATTGTCTCCAGGCCAAGAGCTTGAAATAAAAGCAATTGAAAACAAACTTACGAAAATGGGCTTCGAGTGTGTTATCAGAGTCCTTGCGATTGCTGATTCAACTGAAGTTGCGAAGTTAAGATTAAGATCAGTTATCGCGTCTCTTAAACAATTCTCAACCGCAAATCTTAACAGTTTTATAGCTTCCGGAGATTATGATGACTCCCGTGAATTTTTTGATGCATACAGATTGAGAAAGTTTTCAGAAGATGGGAGTTATATATTTAACACTGAAGAGCTTGGGTCAATATATCATTTGCCTGCGGCTGGGGTAGAAACACCTCTTATTTCCTGGTCATATGCGAAAAGAAGCGAGCCACCGTTAAACATCCCCACTGAAGGAAGCACTTTGTTTGGGATAACAACTTATAGAAATAAAGAAGTTAAGTTCGGAATTAAGGATGAAGATAGAAGAAGGCACGTTTATGCTATCGGGAAAACAGGATCAGGAAAATCCCAGCTTTTCAGAAATATGATTATTCAGGATATGAGAAACGGAAAGGGAGTTGGGGTTTTGGATCCGCACGGAACTTTAATTGACGAGCTTTTGGAGGCAATACCTGATGACAGGGTGAAGGACGTTGTTTATTTTGACCCTTCGGATTCGGAGAGACCGCCCGCGCTGAACATGCTTGAGGTTTTGGATCCCGATCAGAAAAACCTTATGGCTTCGGGAATTGTCTCCGCAATAAAACAGCATTTTGGATTTTCATGGGGACCAAGGCTTGAATACCTTTTAAATATTTGTATTTTAACTCTTCTTGAAGTTGAGGGTACAACGCTTCTTGGTTTGACAAGGCTTCTTATGGATGACAACTATAGAAAATTTATAACTTATTACGTGAAGGATCCGGTTATTAAAGATTTCTGGGAAAAAGAGTTTAAAGAAATGAAAGGAAATCAAAAGCTTTTAACAGAGGCTGTAGCGCCTATCCAAAATAAGATTGGAAGATTTCTTTCTTCATCCACCATCAGGAATATTTTAGGCAGAGCTAAATCAACCGTTAGGATTGATGAAATAATGAACACGGGAAAAATCTTTCTTATAAATTTATCAATTGGAAAAATAGGTGAGGATAATGCGAATCTTCTTGGATCACTTCTTGTTTCAAGAATGCAGTTTGTGGCTTTGCAGAGGGCGAGGATACCTGAAGCCGAAAGACGGGATTTTTATCTTTTTGTTGATGAATTTCAAAACTTTGCTTCGGGAGGTTTTGAGTCTATTCTTTCGGAAGCAAGAAAATACAGGCTAAGTCTTCATCTGACCCATCAATATACGCTTCAGCTTCCTGAAGAAATTTTAAATGCGGTTTTCGGAAACGTTGGAACCATTATTTCTTTCGCCGTTGGAGCACCCGACGCGGAGATTTTAGCAAAGGAATTCGCACCGGTTTTTGATGAAAATGATCTTATATCCCTTGAAAGGCAGCATATGTATTTGAAGCTCATGATTGAAGGTCAAACCTCAAAGCCGTTTTCGGCTTTATCTATGCCAAGGATTACTGATTTAACTAATAATGGGGCAAAGGCAAAGGAGTTAAGCAGGGAAACCTACGGGCAAGACCGTCAGTATGTTGAGGAAAGGATTAGGCAGTGGGTTGAAAGAAAGTTTGACCTTGGTATGGCAATTGCCGAGGAAAACCGTGTGAAAGAGGGCAGTGTTACGGGGGATCAAGGTTCTTTGCCTTTAAAAAGGCAGGAAGGGCCTTCATTTGACGGTAAAATAGAAGGTGAAGTTGTGCTTGGGAGTAGGGGAGAGTAGCGTAGTTTGAGTAAGCCTGCGAAACTTAGGAGAAAATATGGAAGAAAACATACGGCATAAAATCCAGCAAGTAAATAATGCTTTAAATCAAGCGGTTAATTTCATTAATCAGGCTAAAAATCTGATGAAGGAAGTTGAAGCCCAAGCAGGCATCCCATCAGCGAGAAACTTGCCTGGGGTACTTGGGAAGTTTATGGGTGAGTATATGGAAACCGAAGCAGGGGAAAAGATTGATATTCCGGCGAATTATGCCTCAAAGTCAACTCTGGTATATGGGGATAAGTTAAAGCAGTATGAAGAAAATGGGGAAAAAAGGTTTAAACAGATTGAAAGGATTAGGAGGTTACGAGTTGAAGGGATTTTAGCTAAAAAGGAAGGAAAATGGCATGCCGTTACTTCCGACGGTTCCTACAGGGTTCTGGATGTTTCGGTTAACCATTACGGCGGTGTGGAGGGAGATCCCGTAGTTGTTCTTCTTCCTTTGGATGATAAGTTTGTGCCTTTTGCAGCCGTTGAGTCAATACCAGGGAAAACCCCAAAGAGCGTTGTGAAGGTTGAACTCCCGAAACCTTCCTTGGAGGAAGCTCCTTTAGTATCGCAGGAGAAACCTAAACCCGAGCCCAAGAAGGTGGTGGCTGTGGTGGTTGAAAATAAGCCTTTAAGGAAAGATAAGGGTAGGGAAGGGCCTAAGCCGCCCGTGCGAAAAGTTGTTTTACCAAAGATTGAACCGGTAAAGAAAGTTGAGGAAAAACCCTTGGGAGAACCCCCTCAAACCAAGGCCTTAACGGAGGAAGATTTAAGGTAGTATTAAGGCTCCTCCTGTTCAGGGTAAGAAAGCTCAAGCTCCGGTTCTTCTATTGTGTCTCTCTTAATATACGGTTTTAGCTCCTGTTTTTCGGCTTTGAAAATTGGAAGTGATGATTTAACAAGCACTTTTATATTTTTTTCTTCTCCTGAAAGATAATACGAGTTTAATGTCCCGTCTTTTTTATGCACTGTTGAGAGTCTTTCGGCCGTCTGAACGTCAAAAATTCCAAGGAGCTCTCCGGTTGATTTGTAAAGGCCGACTTTATGTCCCTCTATTTTAATGGTAAGGGGCTCTCCAATATAAAATTTTTTAGACGTGAGTCCTTTTGTGATTATGGAAAATGAAAATTCTTTTGTTGTACCCGGTTCTTTTATAAAGCTTTTAATGTCAGGGTGGGGGAGATTGCCCAGGGCTTTTCTTTTTGCCTGCGCGTACTGCATGTTTTTCTTGGCTGTCTGATTAATGGGATCAAGTTTTAAGACGTTTTTAAGGGTTTTTCTCGCATCAGTATGCATATCAAGCTCAATGTAAGCTTTTGCGAGTCTGTTTAGGGCTGAAATATCCGAATCGTCAAAACTGATTATTTTTTTGTTAAGCTCAACCGCTTTCTTCCATTCTTTGTTTAGTGCCGCCTGAATAGCTTTTGATGAAAGCTGATCTACTTCGTTTGGCATGAGATAGAAGCTAACTAATACAAAACATTTTGTCAAGAAGTCGTTACGTCAAAAGTTGTGATAAAATTCCCATGTGAGCGGGCATTCAAAATGGTCAACAATCAAAAGAGATAAAGCCCTCAATGACGCGAAAAGAAGCCAGGTCTTCACTAAAATCTCAAGGCTTATTTCGCAGGCCGCGAAAAAAGGTGGGAAAGATCCGAATATGAATCCTTCTTTAAGACTCGCAATTGAAAAGGCAAAAGACGCAAGAATGCCAAAAGATAACATTGAAAGGGCTATAGAAAGAGGGGCCGGAGGAGGGGACAGCTCAACTCTGGAGGAAGTTACGTATGAAGGGTATGGCCCTGAAGGGATAGCCATTATGGTGAAGGCTCTTACTGATAATAAAAACAGAACTGTTGCGGAGATCAGAAATATTTTTACAAGGTTTGGAGGTTCCTTGGGAGAAAGCGGATGTGCATCGTATGTTTTTGGGCAGGATCCGGAGAATCCGATTTTTGAAATTCCCCTTACAAAAGAAATGGCCGGTAGGATAATGGATTTGGTTGAAGCTTTGGATAATCATGATGATATCTCGGAAGTTTATGCCAACTTTGTAGTGGAAGATTTTGGAGGGATAAATGCTTGAGTCAGTTGATCCAAAAAGGTTAAAGTTTTTCCTTAGTTCTTTTACACTTTGCATGCTTCTATTTTTTGTGAAGTTTGTTTCGGCAAAGTGGATGCCTCTTTATCTTTTATTTTTGTCAGTTGCTGTTTTTGCCTCACTTCTTTTTGTTTTGGAGATACGTTCTTTTGGGAGAGTCTGGTTCTATGTTTCTATTCTTCCTATACACGTAGTTGTGGGAGCGGCTCTTACTTTTTCCGGCTTTCCAAATCTCTCTATTCTTTTTAGAATTTTAAGTTTGATAATTGTTTTAGTTGTTTACTATATCACCCTTCTTATTTTAAATATTTTTTCAGTAGTCTTTGAAAAGGGTAAAGTCATCCCTCTTTACAGAGTGGCAATCACGTGGGAGCAGATACTAATAATAGTCGTTTCCATCCCTCTTTTTGCTGGTATTTTTAAACTCCCGATACATCCTTTCCTCCAGGTTTTTGCGATAACTTTATCTTCCTTTTCTTTAATGCTTCTTTTTTTGTGGTCGCTTGACTTTGAAGTAGGGGAGGTTGACATGAATTTATCCATACTTACTTCGTTTTGGGTTTTAACCTTATCCTCGGCCATACTTTTCCTGCCTTTTGAGGCCCTCTTTAGGGGGCTGTTTTTGTCATCAATCCTTCTTTTTGGCCTTGGATTTAATCATAATTTTATTAAGCACACTTTGTCGGAAAAAATTATTTTTGAGCACGTATTAATTACGATAGCTTTTCTTTTTATTGGGCTTTTATTTTTGCCATAGATATGTTGGAGTAGAGGAGTAGAAAAAAATTAGGTGAGAATCCCGAAACCCTTTGGCATCCTATAGTAGCAAGTGCTAAGGAAACTATAAGGCTCATTGTACGTTTGTCATATTTTTTTACTCACCTTTGGGAAAAAATTCAGCCTGAAAATATTGACTTTTTGTTGCAACCACGCCCTAAAACTGATGTGGATAAGCTTTGCGGGGAAGAGGGGTGATTCCCAAGCCCTGCGTTTATTGAGGGGTATTTGGGGAGTCTGTGCAGCTATACTTTGAAAAAAAGTTTTTAAATGTTTTTAATACTTTTAAATAAATGTTAATTTATTGCGAATTTCCCGGGAATAGTGTTTTATCGTCCCCTTAAGTCAGCCCAACCTGAAAATCCTTACATGATGTCGTTAAATATACATATAAAGACATCTTGTCTGTGACAATTTGCACCCCTACCCTTTACTTTATGTATGTCAAAAAATATTTCGCTGGCCGGTTCTTATTTTAAAAGGATTTAATTTTAAAGATATTTAACTTCCCTTTTTAAAAGTTTTGTCTGTGGTTTTAAATGTTTTTACGTTTATTTTGCGTGCTCTTTTCCCGCTTGCTTTCGCTCCTCTTTGGTGCCAGGCATATTTAACTGCTGATTTGCCGTATTTTATTATCAGGTTGTTTTTGGGTCTGCAAGGAGGCCTCCACAATGCCCCAGGATTGAAGATATTTGATGAGTGAGGTAAAGATAGCCAAGCGGACGCGTGTTTGATGGTGGCCTCTTAATTTCATTTTAGAAAGTTGATGTGATTACTGATGTATAATCAATTCATGGGGCTTGATAAACTTATAATTGATTATCTTGAATACTGCGAAGTTGATAAGAATCTTTCCCAAGGAACAATTAAAATGTATCATTTTTACCTTAATGACTTTCTTAATTGGTCAAAACAATTTTTGAGAAGAGATGTCGTTAATGTAAAAGATGTCACACTGGATCTAATTCAGAAGTATAGAGTGAATCTAAATAGAAGAATAAGCGGCAAATCCAGAGAAAGCTTCAAAAGAAACACCCAGAAAACTTTTCTGATAGCTTTGAGGGCGTTTTTAAGATACCTCATTATTAAAAAGGGCCTTGACGTTCCTGCCCCCGAGCAGATTGACCTTGGGAAAAGTGAAGAAAGAATTCCGAAGTTTTTAAATGATGAGCAACTTGATCGGATTATGTCCGTGCAAAATCTTGACAAAAGATCGGGCATCAGAGACAAGGCGATTTTGGAGATGCTCTTCTCTACCGGTCTTAGAGTTAGTGAGCTTGTGAAACTTAATAGAGACGATATTAATTTTAATACACGGGAATTTAGTATCGTGGGAAAAGGAAGAAAAGTAAGAACAGTATATTTATCGGAGACGGCGGCTTCATGGCTCCTACGGTATCTTGATACAAGAAGGGACGAATTCTCCCCCCTCTTTTTAAGATATAGTGGAAGGCAGATGGATTCCGATGATCTTGACGGGGAATCATTAAGATTAACGGCAAGGAGTGTGCAAAGGCTAGTTAAAAAATATGTATTAAGGGCTGGTATCTCCGTTGACGCGACTCCACACTCTTTAAGGCATACTATGGCCACTACACTTCTTGCTAACGGCGCCGATTTAAGATCGGTTCAGGAGATTTTGGGACATTCAAATGTGTCAACTACTCAAATTTATACCCATGTTACTAATAGAAGGTTGAAGGAGGTTCACGATAAGTTTTTAAAAAGATAAAAAAAGCGGCTACAAGATTTACTCATTGTAACCGCTTTGGCCTAAATTTCTCTCTCTACCCTACTTTATTACAAACGGCAGAAAGATCCAATGTGTGTTTGGATTTGTCTGAGCCGTAGGCAACACAGTAGGTGTGAGCGTTGGCGTCTGCGACGGGGTCGCCGTAGACGTGGTAGTGCTGCCCGCCGTTCCGGTTGCAGTTGGCGTGAAAGTCTTTGATGCCGTTGGGGTGGCACACTTCCAGCTGCTGCCCCACTGACAGGGTGTCGCCGTTGGCGAGGGCGTGCTTGTGGGGGTCAGTGTTGGCGTCTGCGACGGAGTCGATGTGTTTGACGCCGTGGGTGTAGGAGTTGGTGTCAAGGTTGCCCCGCCTATAGGAGTTGTAGTTCTTGTTGGCGAGGGGGTTCTGGTAACTGTAGGCGTGTTGGTTGGGATGGGCGTCAACGTAGGTGGTGTTGACTGCTCTACCCTTTCCCTAAACTTCCACGCTTTAAAGAACCCGTTATTCCCCGATGCCGAAACGATGGCATATTTTCCGTTTTCATCTTCTCCGATTGCCACGGAGGTTTGCCAGGAGGAGATATTATAAGGATCAACAACATCCTCCCACACAAGCCCCAGTGTTGGCAGAAGATAGGCTCTGATTTTTCCCCGATAATCCGTAAGAAAGACCAGATCTCCAGAAACGGCGGGGCTTGCAACGACCGAGCCATAATCCACCACTACACGGGTTACTATTATCTCACCTGTCTGTAAGTCAAGAAGGTGAAGGTAATTATTGGTGTCACCGCCTACTCCAGAGCCAGTGTAGATCAGGACATACTCTTCAGTTACCGCTGGGACGCTTTCGCAAAAGCTTGAATTGGTGCCGCCCAGCGCTGTCTTCCACATGCGGTTTCCCGTAGCTGTATCTACGGCGTACATATTAAAGCTGCCGTCGCAAACAACTACAGTTTGACCATCAGGTGAAAGGGTCGGAGCGGATCTGCCGTAAAACCCTCTGTCGGGGTTGAACTGCCAGATAACATCCCCGGTATAAGCGTTTAAAGCATACAGCTTGTTGATGCTTAAACTGCTTCCGCTGACTTTTACATAGACCTTTCCGTCTTTCTCAACGGGCTCGGAGTCCATTACGGATCCTGAGTTTGGGAAGAAGCTCCAGATTCTTTCGCCGGTTACAGAGCTCACCGACCATAAAGGATCATAAGGGCCTCCCGCTATGTAAAGCCTTAAACCATCTTCCGAGATCCTGACTGCCCCATCGGCATGGTATTCGGTATGGATTGTCCAGTTGTGCCTTCCCGAAACCGGATCATAGGAGTGGAGCCGTGCATCCCATCCATTGTAATGGTTGGATCCTTGGTCCACTGCGAAAAGCTGCCCTCCGATAGCGCCGTGATTGCCGAAAATTCCGATTCCATCGAGACAGTCGAGCCCCTTGGCAGTTTCATAGACGCCGTAGTAGCTGTAGTAAATCCCGGAGAGAGTGTCAAACGCCCACTGGACGCCAAACTCTCCAAAAGGGCAACTTCCAACCACCCTTACCTTTTCAGGTACCAGAGAACGCCCAAGGTGGGTAGCAACTCCCTGGTCTGTGGAGGCGCTGATGTCGTTCCACTGGCTGTAGATCTGCTCCACGGATGAGACGTCAACGTTAAAGTCAACGTAACTTCCGCCTTGAGGCAAACGTCCATGCATTTCCCATCCCGAAGGAAGGGTTGTAGATACCACATTGAATGTGGCCTGGTACCCAAATCCGGATGTGACCGAGATTCCATCCGAGACAGAAATCACGGTTGCCGAATAACTCCCAAGAGCCAGGGGCATATAGTCCGCCCTCCACATCTTCAAGGTGGAATCAAAGCTCATGGGGGCAAGAACGCTTCCGATTGGAGTGGTGATAAGCGCGGTTGCGCTGACCACGTTTCCATCCGGGTCTTTAAGGGAGGAAAGGATGCTTGTTTCTTCCCCGATCGTTAAGAGCGAAGGCCACGATTGGGTGTTCCATTCAAGAGGAAGCACATTCAGGTTCACGCCCGTCGTCATTTTGACTGCATTGGCAAGGTTAAGCGCTCCGTGGCCGTACTCTTTCTCATCCCCCAGCTTTACGGCGCTGTTGAAAAGAAGGCTTTTGACCTCCTCCGCCGTAAGGTTTGGGTTGATGGAGAGTAAGTAAGCCGCCGCGCCAGATGCGTAGGGAGTGGCCATGGAGGTTCCACTGTACTTCACCAGCCCGCCCGTGTAGTTGGCACCGAGTATTCCTACACCGGGAGCCGACAGCGAGCGGTACTCTGCCCCCTTAAACCGAGCGCTCCATACCGGAAGCACAAAGTTTGTGCCGAAGGCATTAATCGCAATTGTAGAGGTGTAGGCCGCAGGGTACGAAGGGCCTTCACCAAGATCATTGCCGGCTGCCACGAAGATGAGTTTTCCCGCGTTAGCAGCCTGGTTTAAAGCTTCCCGCATCGTATCTGAAGAGTTTGAGCCGCCAAGTGAAAGGTTAAGAACCTTCACCCGGCTGTTAAGCGTTGCGGAAACGATAGCAGCCGTGATATCTGCGTAGGTGCCGGATCCTTCCGAATTAAGCACCTTATACGGAATGACAAGTGCGTTTCTGCACACGCCCACCGTTGCGCCCGCTGCAATTGATGCGACATGAGTGCCGTGCCCTTCATCATCCGAAGCGTCGGGGTCGTCGTTCACAAAGTCCCACCCGGCTTCCACATTTTGCAGTTCCGGGTGATTTTTCGCTACGCCGGTGTCTAAAACCGCAATTCCCGCGTTCCCGCAGTCGTAAATACCCCAAACTTGCGGGGCGCCGATAGCTTCCTGTCCCCACGAGGGTGTTGAGAAGCTGTGAGTGAGGAAGTTAGGCTCCGCATACTCCACATTCGGATTAGTCAAAAGTGTTTTTGCGATTGCCCTTTCCTGCCCTTTGGCAACGGACACATGAAAGAGGCCGTTTCCGGGATCAATCTCTTTGAGTACGTTTGCTCCGTTCCCCTTGATTACGTCGAGATTGCCCTGACGGTTTGAACCGCGGGTAAACTTCACCAGAAGCTCACCCGGAACGAACCGGTTTGCGGTTTCAACCGCAAGTTGTTCACCCCGGGCCTTCTTGATCTTGATCTCACAGTTTTGAACTTCCTCACCCGCAAGATCGGGGTTTAGCGCCCAGACGGTTTTATCCGCGCTGGTTGAAACCAGGACCTCGCAGTTTTTGCCGTTGACAGTGGCGCCCACAAAACCCGGTGGGTTCGGTGCGCCTTTGATGCCGGCGTCCGAAATGCCGTACGTTCCGAGTAGAAGCGAAACGACCGTCAGAAATACAATGAGTTTTCTCATTTTCCATCCTCCTTTGGATAGATTTCAGCTTGGCAACAAGCTGATATTGAGCTCTTAAATTATCAAAGAGCCTTTTTTGTAGCTAAGTGTTTTATATCACCTCCGGTAATTTAGGTCAAATACTATAAGGTAATAATTTAAGTTGGATTTATGGGTGGGTGCTGTGGGTTGTAATTACGTGATGGGCGCCGCTTTCTATGATCCCCGCGTGGGTAACCTGGATAAATTCCGCTTTTTCCCAGAGTTCCTCTATTGTGCTCGCGCCGTTATAAGATAAGCCTGATTTTACTCCCGCCAAAATTTTGTTTACAACGCCTTCAAGCGGGCCGCTGTAAGGGACGAGGGATTCCACCCCTTCTATGTAGTCGGTGTAATCCCCGTTTTTGTCGCTCCCGTCTTTTTTGATTTGCTTTATCTTTTCGGTTTTTGAGGTTGAAGCGTTATACCTCTTAAATTTTTCACTACTCCCCCACTCCGCAATTTCAAACAATTTTATACCAAAAATCCTGATATGTTTTTTTGTTCCGTTTCTTATTACGACAAGTTCTCCATTAGCTTCATCACAGCCCGCAAACTGGCTTCCTATCACAACAGCCGAGGCGCCAGCCGCAAGCCCTTTGACTACATCCCCGGCACTTTTAGTTCCCCCGTCGCATAAAATCGTTTTTTTAAATTCCCTCGCCGCTCTTGCCGCTTCCATTACCGCGGTAATTTGCGGAACTCCGCAGCCGGTCATTGTTCGCGTTGTGCAGATTGTTCCGGGACCAACGCCTACTCTCACACAGTCTGCACCTGCTAAGAATAAATCTTTAGCTCCCTCGTAAGTAGCAACCACTCCTGAAATAATTCCGACGTCGTTAAATCTATTCTTTAATTCTCTTGTTGCATCAAGAGCTTTTTGCATGTGACCGTGAGCGATGTCCAAAGTTATTATGTCAACCCCGGCTTTAACAAGAAGTTCTGCTCTTTCCATAAACCCGTTTTTACATCCGATTGCAACACCCACCAATCCCCCACTCTTTTTTACATCGGTTGCCATTTGCGCTTGTATCTCGGCTTTGTCAAATCTTGGCAAAAAACCCATGCCGCCAAGGTTTGCAAGTTTAGTCGCCATTTCAACGCCTGTAACCGAATCCATGTTAATACTGATAAGAGGTATCTTAAGCCTGACATTAGGTGTTATTTGCGTTGAAGTATCCACTTCTGACCTTGAGTTTATTGAGGAATACCTGGGAATTAGAAGAACATCATCATATGAGAGGGCTAGCTTTATGTTTTCGGAAGGTTTGTCCGGGTTTACAGGTTCAAGAGCGGTGTCAAGTGCATTTTTATAAGTTTCCTCTTTTTGCACAACATGTTTCAGTTTACTTTTTGGAGAGAGTTAATGTCAATGGGGATTTTAATTTCCATACAGCCAGTCGGTGTAGCCAAAGACTCTTCCGTAGCTGGCCGGAGATCTGGTTGGAATATTTAAGCCGTATCGTTTGTTTAAAATCCAGGGAACATGATAGCTGACTGATGAATAATTCCATCTCCCATCCCTGCTTACAAGATCCGCCGCCCTTTTTAAAGCTTTATCCGAGTAGTTCCATGAGTCGTAACCCGCTCTTGATAAAAGCTCCGCTTGCAATACTAAACCCTGCAAAGATTCCAGAGTATATGAAATCCCGGTTGATGTGGGAGGCCACTGAAGCGGTGTACTGTCTCGGTATATGTCCCCCACTATCGCTCCGTCTACGTTAATACCTGAAAGATAACACGGCGGGTTAATGGGTGTGTACAATGTGGTGCTTTGTGAACAGGCCCAAGTTGCTTCCGTGCTTGAGATGGTTCTAAATGAAGCGTAAGCGTTTCTATCCCCCGTAAACCCTCTGAATACTTTAGACGCCGCCTCAACATCAGTTGTGTCATTAAGGTACATGCTCGCCGCAATTCTGGATGCACCCGCAAACGAGCCCCAGTTGTTATTTGAATCTCCATGCGTTTGAGTCAATACTATCCATCTCCCATGCCCTCCAAGTTCTTTGGTTCTTATATCTTTTAACCATGCCCTGAACGTTTCATCGTCTGCGCCGTCAAGATTTATAAAGTCGGCAGCCAAAACATACGCTCCAAGCTGTCTTCCAAGTGACAGGATTGAGTTGTAGGCCCCTACCTGTTCAGTTCCCATGACTGACATGATTGCGTTTCTTGCCTTAGTTCTGTAGTCCATCGTTGGGGTATTTCCAATTCGAGCGTACACAAGCGCAACCGCAAGGGTTTTAACGTCATGTTTGTTGTCCTGATTTTTAAGATCAGGCGTACCCAGATCCCCGTCCGCAATACCTTTAACGTTATTCCAAGCCGTACTTGTTGTTGAAAGTGATAGTAATTGTGATCGAGGCATTAGGAGGTAATCCCCTGTAGTTGGGGGTGGTGTAGGAGTTGGCGTAGGGGTAACCGTTGGCGTTGGAGTTGGGGTAGGAGTAGGGGTTAATGTGGGAGTGGGTGTCTGATTGTTTACCGTAACGGAAACGCTAGATGAGGCGGAATTGCTTGATGTGTCAAAAGCTTTTGCAAGAAGAATGTGGGATCCGTTTAAATAAGGAGTTGTATCCCAAGTATAAGAATATGATGAGGAGTAATCAGTCCCTTTTAATACAGAGTCTACGTAAAATTCTACTTTAGAAACAGACGCGTTGTCGGATGCGGTTGCCGTAATTAAAACAGAGGTATCGGAAACTGTAGAGCCATTTAGAGGATTGGTAAGGGACACGGATGGAGGTGTTGTGTCGGATATAGTTGATCCGTTTTCTACACTAAATGTTATTAAAAAATCATCCGTATTTACGTTTGCTTTTCTGTCCCTGCATCTTACATATAAAGAATAACTGGTTCCATTGGATAATCCTGTAATTAAAGTAGAGTGAGAGGTGTCACCTGTTGTGGAGAAAATCCACTTCTGGTTTTTATAGAGGATATTTGGAGAGGTATCATATCTGCAGGTTGCTTTCTCGTTTGTTGTGAGTTTCGCATCCACCTGGGTTGTCCCTGAAGACAGGGCACCAGTTGGTAGGCCGTTGCTTCTTACGGGGGGAGTTTTGTCTGGTCCTTTAGCCTCACTAAGTATCTCACCCGATTTAGGAATAGAGTTTAATTTCAGAAATGCCAGAGTACCGCCTGCGAGAGTTAAAACAAGAATAAGTAAAAGTGGAAGCGAGAACCCAAGTTGTTTTATCTTTTGTGTTTTTTCTAACACTATTAATCTATTATAGCGCTTCAGTTGCATTCTTCAACATTCACAGTCAATTACTCGGGTCACTAACTAGATAAGTGTACTTAAACGTATTAATATTTAGGGAATAGTACAAATCGTTTTTTACGAGGACTGTGTCGTTGGTGATCCATCGATCGCATTCATAAGGATACATTCTGATTACCAGTTCATTTCCAAAGTTAAGATTGTATAGCCTTGATTCCCGGGTTGAAACATTTAATTGATCGGATCCGGACCAACCCATCCACCAGTCATTCATGCGATCCGAATAGACCGTAATGCAGGCGTTGGCACCATTTGGAGCAATAAGCACCGAAATAACCTGTTCATATAGGTCAAGGGGAATTAGCTGAATTTTGTTATCCTGCCAATAGGCTAATTGTATTTTTTGATCTCTACCGGTGCGTGGGACGAATCCAAACCCAGATCGCTTAGGAATACTGAAAATAGTATCTATTGGGTACAGGGACAGGTCCTGATCAATTTCATAAGTTTTGGGGTAGAGCTGAAAGATTCCTCTGGAGCTACCTTCCTTATCTAAGATTCCATATAGTTCCTTGCCATCACCTGAATACAATAGCATCCCCATACCATATTTTGCTTTTTCATCAAAACTTACACCATCTACCCGAGAAATCGTTTGAATTTTTGATTCTTTTTTTACCAAGATTTTTTTCTTTTTACCAAAACCGTCTGTAACTTCCTGAGGTTCTTCAGAAATTTCCCAAAGATGGATGGACTGATCGGGAGCCTTGAATGCAACTTTCGTTCCGTCACCGGAAAACGTAATAGATGAAGAATTTCTGATGACAGAAAAACTCGTTGGTAGATCAGCTTTTTGAATTGGAATAGTACCCTTCCACAACTCCACTGACTGAAATTCTTGAACTGATATAGCTCCCCGATTAGTGTGCGATGAAATTATGAGGCTTAATTCATTAACATTATAAACAACTTTAAGCCTTGCTTCCAAAGTCCCATCAGCACTAGATCCTAATGGGAAATATTCAACGTTTTCTTTCATCACAATATTTGATGAGGACTTAAGTAACTCAATTTTCTTAAGTGCATTAGCATTTTGCTGTACCAACGCCTGTTTCTGTGACACCAACCTATATAAAAGTGATGTCATAATTACAACAATACCTGCAGACGCAACAAGCACCAGAGCAACCAGTTGCTTCTTATTAAAGTGGATCATAGTAAGTATATCTTAACAAATATTCCCATGTGTGCCATTTCTCATTGTGATTTGAGAATAAGCTGCTTTCTTCAGTACTTCTAGAGGTTTTGCAGGTTTTATGTGTAAATTGGTTTACAGGGTTTCGTAGGATAATGTCACATTGACTCTGATTTCGGTTTGGCCCGGCTGGATTTCCGTCTGCCCTCCGCCTCCTCCAAGGCCCTCCGCCGCCGAAAGCTTTCCGAGAGAACCATAGTTAAAGGGATAAAATTCTGAAACGTTAAGAACCCTTCCAAGTTTAATTCCCGATTCTTTGGCCACTTTTTCAGCCTTCATTTTGGCTTTTTTAATAGCCAAGGCTCTTGCTTCATCCACTGCTTTATCTCTATCTTCCACATCAAATGATAGTCCTGAAACCTGATTTGCCCCGTTTGCAAGGGCAGTGTCTATTATTGTGTTAATTCTTTCAAGGTCTTTTTCTTTGACCTCCAAAGAGACATTACCACTGTATGAAGTTATGGTCCTCCCTTCATTGCTATAATTGGGGTATATGTTAAACCCTGTTGTTTTGATATTCTCTTCTTTTACTCCAAGTTTTTTTAATTCCTCCGTTATCTTATTTATTACATTGTTGGCTGTGTCTTTTGCTTCCTGGGCTTTAAGCGAGTTGGTGGTAATAGCAAGTGTGACAGTTGCGATATCGGGCTTTACAAAAACACTTGCCTCATCTGATACGTAAAAGGTTGTGTCCTTGTCAAGCGTTTTGGTGTTAACCGATAGTGGTATGGGACCTGCGTATTTAAAAACGGAAGCAATGAAAATAACTACAAATACTATTTTAAAAATATAAACGAGGATTGATCTTAGAAGGAGCCTAATATGTTCCGGCATTGTGTAAATGATATTCCGTATGCGCCTTTTTTGTCAATCTTTGACAAAGGTGCTACACTAAGTGGCAACAGTAAAAATCGCAGTTTAAGGAGATTTATGAAGAAATTTACATTTCTTGCGGTTGTCAGTATTTTTTCCTCTGTACTTCTTGTAGCATTTTATCTTGGAAAATCGGCTCTGGCTCAATCAAAGTATTTTATGGGTCACAAAGGCGTTTATTCCGTTTCAAAAGGGTCGGTTCTAGGGGATGAAGATAACAGTGGTAAAAGAAGTAATGATGATGATGACGATAATAAAAGCGGAAGCAGTAATAAAAAGAGCGATGATAGTAAATCAACTAGCTCAAAGAATGAAAATCAAAGCGGAAAGGGTAGCTCCAGCTCTAATGTAAAAAAGATTGAGAAGGACGAGGATGTTGAAGATGAGGTTGAGAATGAACTTGAAGAAGAAGAGCTTGAGGAGGCAGAAGTTGAAGTTGAGGATGATGAGGTCATTTTTAATACAAAGTCGGGTGTTTCTGGAAAGCCCGTTGTAAGAATAAAGAAAGAATCGGATATTGGAAGAATTGATCTTAAGATAAGAGAAGACGGAAGGGTTGATTTAAAAGTTAAAGCCAAAAAAGGCAGTAATGTTACCGATCTTTTTACGGATATTTTAGATCCCACGCAGGTAGATCAAATTTTAAGCATTATACCTAAAGAGGCAACGGGAACTTCCAAGATAAGAATTAGAGTTGAAGGGGATCAGTTTGAAATACAGGCGCAGGCCAGTACTGCCTCAACAAAATTCCCATTATCAGTTGATCCTGCTACCAATACTCTTGTAGTCCAGACGCCCTCAGGCAACGTGAACTTGGTAATTCTTCCCGATGTAGCCATTAATAATCTGTTAAGGGTTGGTAAAGTGGACACTGTGGTCTCGTCTGAACTGGTTGAAAGGCATGGTAAGTTTCCTACTCCTTTACCCACGGAGGGGGTTGAGTCAACAGAATCGACAGAGCCCGCGGAGGTTTCTGAAGGTGGTACAGATGGCCTTGTGTATAATGTTAAGGGTTACAAAAATCTCAAATTCTTCGGGGTAATTCCCCTATCGGCGCAGGTTGAGGCAACGGTAGGTTCAGACACGGGAACGGTTATCTCCGAGGAAAAACCCTGGTATCTAGATTTCTTCGGATTTCTCTTTACCAGCTAATATCTTAAAGCTCGTCCTATGGATCTTGCATAAGCCGTATTTCTCAATAGATTTTTGGTGAAGCAAAGTTCCATAACCTTTGTGAAGGTCAAACCTGTACTTGGGAAACCTTTTACCAAGCTTTTTCATCAGATTATCTCTATAAACTTTAGCTATTATTGATGCAGCAGCAATTGAAAAGCACTTCTCATCCCCTTTCACTATCGCATTTTGTGATTTTCTTTTTAAATATTTTATGTAAAAAGCGTCAATTAGAATATGATCAGGTCTTACCTTAAGTTTTTTTAAAGCCTTTCTAAAGGCGTATTGCGAGCACTTCCCTATTCCGTGCTTATTAATTCTCTTAACGCCGATTTCCGAAATTGAGTAAGCTAAAGCCTGTTTTTTTATTATTTCCGATAATTTTTCCCGCTCCTTTGGTGCTGTGGTTTTTGAATCTCTGACTCTTGAAAGTCCAACGTCGTTAAATGTTATCCGGATGTTTTGATCAAAAATGACGGCTGCGGAAACAACGGGTCCGGCCCACGATCCCCTCCCCACTTCATCAATTCCACAAACGAGGTTTTTGCCTTTTTTCCACAAATTTTTTTCATATTTAAAAGATGGAAGCTTCATTTTCAAGAGATCTTATCATCATTTGCCGTTTTGGGAGTCTTCAAGGTCTTCGGCAAGATATGCAAGGGCTGAAACCGTATCATTTCCCGAAAGATTTATTAATCTAACGCCAAGCGTTGCCCTTCCAAGCTTTGGGACTTGTCTCTCGGGGAGTCTTATAACCTTGCCTTCATTTGAGACAATAAGAAGATCATTTTTCATACTCCCGTCAATTATTTTGGTTGCCGAAACTTTGCCCGTTTTAGCGGTTACACTGTAGGTTAAAATTCCTGACCCTCCCCTTTTTTGAACTTTATATTCTTTAATGCCTGTCTTTTTTCCATATCCCTTTTCGGTAACAATTAAGAGGCTTAAGTTTTCATTATCTTTATTAATAATATCCATACCTATTACGTAATCATTTGGGGATAATTTAATTCCGATCACGCCCGCCGCCTGTCTGCCCATCGGTCTGACATCGGTTCCCTTAAACCTAATTGACTGCCCTCCGTCCGTAACAATTAAAACCTGATCCGAACCGCTTGAAAGTTTGCCCCACGCAAGAGAATCATCCTTTTCAAGTTTTATCGCTAAAATCCCCGACTGCCTTATGTTTTCAAACTCCGAAAGTTCTGTCTTTTTAACATTTCCTTTTCTGGTGCCAAGGAAAATATATCCTCTTCTGTTTTCAAAGATCGTTTTTTCAACTGTTATAAACTCCTCTATTCTTTCACTTTGTTCTATATTTATAAGGTTAACTATGGCTGTTCCTTTTGAAGTTCTTGAACTTTCGGGAATTTCCCACACTTTAAGTTTATAAACCTTGCCTTTATTAGTGAAAAAGAGGGCGTAATCCAAGGAGCTACAGACTTTTATCTCCGAAACTTCATCTTCCTCTTTTAAGGCCTGGCCCGTAACTCCTTTACCTCCCCTACTCTGCCTTCTGTACGTATCAACATTCAGTCTTTTTATATATCCCGTTGCAGTAAGTGAAACAATTACCTGCTCGTTTGTGATAAGATCTTCTTCTGAAAACTCTCCTATCTTTCCTTTTATAACTTTGGTCCTTCTTTCATCCGCGTATTTTTCTTTAAGCTGTAAAAGCTCATTTGTTACGGTTTCTATAAGCCTTTTTGGCGAAACCAAAAGACCCTCAAGATTTTTAATTGTTGCCTGTACTTCTTTAAGCTCATCTTCTATCTTTTTTCTTTCAAGAGCGGCAAGACGCCTTAACTGCATGTCTAAAATTGCCTGCGCCTGAATTTCGGTAAAGTTAAAAGTTTTAATAAGTCCTATTTTGGCCTCATCAGCATCTTTACTGCCTCGTATTAATTTTATGACTTCATCCAGATGGTCAAGCGCAATTTTAAGCCCAAGGAGTATATGCTCTCTTTCTCGGGCTTTATTTAACAGATGTTGTGTTCGCCTTAAGACAACAATTTGCCTGTGCTTAATAAATTCCTCAAGGAGCATTTTAAGGGTTAGGACTTTTGGTTCACCGTGTACCAGCGCGACAACGTTTGCGTTAAAGGCTGTCTGAAGTTCCGTGTGCTTAAACAAAAGGTTTAAAACCTGTTGTGGCCTTGCTTCTCTTTTTAACTCAACCACCACCCTTAATCCCCTTCTGTCCGATTCATCCCTGATATCAGAAATTCCTTCAATTTTTTTATCTTTAACTAGAAGGGCTATTTTTTCCTGAAGCAGTGCTTTATTTACCTGATAAGGCAATTCGGTTACAACTATCTTAAATTTACCTCCCTTGTCTTCTTCTATTGAGGTTTTTCCTCTGATGATTATTTTTCCTTTACCGCTGGAGTACATTTTTACGGTTTCGGATTGATCGTAGATTATCCCGCCTGTTGGAAAGTCAGGACCTTTTATAAATTTAACCAGCTCTTCCACTGTTGCTTGAGATGAAAATGCGGGGGTTAAGACCTGCTCCAGCGCATCTTTTTTTGGGGCAAGGCCTATTTCCTCGGCTTTTTCAATTAAGTAAGTCAGCCCGTCTATAATCTCCCCTAGGTTGTGAGGTGGAATGGAAGTAGCCATTCCTACAGCAATGCCCGAAGCGCCGTTAAGAAGGAGGTTTGGCAAAACCGCGGGAAGGACTCTTGGTTCTTCATAATCTCCCGAATAGTTAAGGTCAAAATGTACCGTATTTTTATCTATGTCCTCATATAGTTTTGCCGATATTGGCGCAAGCCTTGCTTCCGTGTATCTCATTGCGGCGGGCGGATCCCCGTCTATTGAGCCGAAATTCCCCTGCCCGTCAACAAGCGGGTATCTTAATGAAAAGTTCTGCGCCATTCGCGCGAGGGCGTCGTAAATGGAAACGTCGCCGTGAGGGTGGTACTTTTTCATTACCTCCCCTACTACCGAAGCGCACTTCTGGTATTTTGCTCCGGGAGTCATGCCCTGGTCATACATTGCGTAAATTATTCTTCTTTGGACTGGTTTAAGGCCGTCGTTTGCGTCGGGAAGGGCTCTTGCCACTATTACGCTCATAGCGTAATCAAGATAAGCCGACTGCATCTCGGTTGTTATAGGGGCATTAATCACATTCTCGTGTTTAATTGGTTTTTGTTGGGAAACATTCTTTTTAGCCATAAGACTTAAAGATTTTAGCAGGAAAAGACTTAAGCTACAAGGAAAGTTTGGTAAAATAGCTAGAACAATGAAAGCTTATAAGATCTCAAAAGAGAAGCTTAAAAATTATCTTATTGGCAGAAGTTTTTTGAATAATAAGGCTAAAAGCATTCTTGAGGTTTTAAGAAAAATAAAGTGCATTCAAGTTGATCCTATAAATGTTATAGCGAGGAGTCATGAACTGGCCTTGTTTAATAGAGTGGAGAACTTTTCTCTGAAGGACCTTAATGATGGGCTTTATGGTAAAAGAAACCTTTTTGAATACTGGATGCAATTATTCTCTATTATTCCCTTGGAATACTACGGTTATTTATCTGCTAGAAGGAAAGCTAGAGAAAGTTGGCATAGCGAATACTACCAAAAGCATAAAAGAGAGATAAACCTTACCCTGAAATTTATTTTAGAAAAAGGAGTTGTATCGTCTAAGGATTTAAAGCACATACCAAAAGCGGATAGCCTTTTTTCCTGGTCCAATGATAGTTCCAGCTCTTCTCTATTGGAGTATCTTTGGGACATCGGCAAGCTCATGATTCACCATAGAGAGAAAAACCAGAAGTATTACAGTTTGACAAACGATCTCATTGATGAAAAAAACATGAAAAAGGCAAGTTATGAAGAATTGGTTGGCTTTTATTTTAGAAGCGCCTTTGATTATCTGGGAATTGTCAGAAAGCCTTTTTTAAGTCATAGGATTGGTTATTCAGATAATCTTAAGCTTTTTTCTATTCTTGAAGAAAGCTGTAGGAAGGGAGACATTGTAAAACTTGAAGTTGAGGGGGCGGCTACCACGTATTATGCTACCGCCGATTCCCTCTCCGAAATAGAAGGCAGTTTAAGAGGGCATGAGGGCTTGAACATACTTCCTCCATTGGACCCTCTTATCATAGACAGAAGAGTCCTCAAAGATGTTTTTGACTTTGAATATACTTGGGAAGCCTATGTGCCTAAAGACAAAAGGAAGTTTGGATATTATGGCATGTCTTTGTTATACAATGGGCGGATTGTCGGGCAGATAGAGTTTAGAAGAACAAAGGCAGGGAAAGTGGACCTTGTAAAACTTGAAACAAATGAAAAAACCAAGGGTTTTAAAAAAGCTTTAGGTCTTGAAATTGAAAGACTGGAAAAGTTAATTTCAAGCTAGCCCTGTTCCACTAGTACCATCTCCTCCACATAATGGATTTTTAATGCCAGTGAGTTGGCAAGTTTATTTTCTTTTGTTGCGCCCATTGATTTTTCCCATCTTGGTGTCATAAAGACATCGGTTACGTACCCGCTTCTAAGGAGTTTATCCCAGAATGCTAAATAATCATCGTTTTTTGCGCCTCCTTCATCAAGTACTCTATAAAGTTCATCCGTAAAAACGCATCTTGCTGAAAATAAAGGGAAGTTGGTTTTTTGGGAGAGTGTCTGCGTGAAATTTTCCAGCCTTAATAGGTTTCTTTGTATGTGTATGGGGCCATCCGAGGTCACAATGCCTGACACAAAACCGATTCTTTCGGAAGTCTCTTTTATGTCTTTAAAGACTCTGACTACTTCATTAAGTACCTCTTCAAGTGTGTTGCAGTTTGTCACGGCCTTTCTTAGTTTGTGTTTCATTGTTAGGAAATAACCCTTTCAATTTCAGGAGCGATGTCTTTTTTCCTTGACATTCTTGGGCCTATGTTTATTAAATTACTCTCCCCTACTCCGTTAAACGCTTCCTCGGCTATTTTTCCTTCTTCCTCTGTTACATAAAGCATTACGGAATTTATTTTAAGAACATCCGTGATAGTAAGAAACAAAAGACCTACGCCTTCTTTTGCCTTTACTTCCTCCATGGCTTTTAAGAGTCCGTCTTTCAGTTCAATTAGCTTATGAGGTTCAACCGTTTCCACCTGGCCAATAAATACTCTTTTCCCCGAAAAGTCAAAAATTTTGTAGTCTTTTCTGACTATCTCCTCGTGGCTTAACCCTTCAATACCCGATTTAGCTTTAAAGATTTCAAAGGTTAGAGCGTCAACATCAACATTAAGAAGCTTGGAAAGATCAGAAGCCGCTTTCATATCCCAACCCGTTGTGGTTGTTGCTTTCAAACCCTGTGTATCAGAAAGTATAGATGCAAGTGTTAAAGATGCAATTTTTGTGGAAGGTGTTATATCTTCTTTGACAAAGTTCTCATAAATTACGGAGCTTACCGATCCCAGAGGTTTTACATCTATTCTTAGTGGTGAGGAGAAATTGATCTTTATTTTATGGTGGTCAACGATTTCTATGACCTGGTCGGAGTTTAATCCTTCCATCCTTTGGTCCTCCTCATTATGGTCAATAAGTATTACGCGATCTTCCTTTGAAATATCGGAGGCACTTATTTTTCGTGGTGTTTCCACGTTAAATTTGTCAAAAATAAATTTGGTTTCTTTGTTTATGTCATCACATATTGCCGGAATTATTTCAGCATTATCATACCTTTTTGATTTTACAAGAAATTCCGCGTATTCAATTGGTCCTGACGAGGCGTCAAGGTCGGGAACTCTGTGGCCGACGAGGAAAACTCTCATAGACTGAAATGTACAGTTTCAGGGTCAAATAATCAATATGTTACGCCCTGAAGAACCCTCAAACTGTTGATATAGAAGAAAGTAGGTATACCTCTACGGGGTCACGTCCGCTAGTCTCTAATAATTAATTGTATAGCACAGAACTCGCGGCGTTTTTTCTCGCGCAATGCTAAGTAATTAAATTTTTAAATATTTACAAACATTGCGCTCCGAGCGCCCCTTAAGAGATATACCTACTTTCTTCTTGTAATAACATGTATGCTTTAAAGTTTTTAAGGCTTGACCATAAAGTTTCTAGCATCTAGTATTAATTTAATGTCCTTATCTTCTTCTGATTCTTCAAAGGGCTTTACTCTTGTTGAACTTATTATTGTTATCGGAATGATCGGGGTTCTTGCCGGTGTTGTAATCACTGTCTTAAATCCAAGCCTTCAAAGGCAAAGGGCAAAGGAGGTAATAAGAATTGAGAATGTGGCTAAGATAGCACAAGCGTTGGAGGCTTATAACGCCGCCGAAGAGGGTTATCCTATCTCCCAAGATGCTTTTATTTCTTCAGGCTATATTAAGAGCTGGCCCTCAGAGACTGGTGTGACCTATAGGTACAATTATATTTGCGAGGGATCTTTCTGCATTGGTTGTATTGATGTTCCTATGGCCAGTGACCCAACTAGGTATTACAAGTATGTGACAAATTGGGATGAGTACCTGACAGGTGGAACTGCATCAATGCCCAAGGTGGTTTTAAAATATTGCTCAAACACCCAAACTTGCGATACAAATGACATTGGAACATGCCTTACCCTTGATCAGCCCACCCCAACTCCAATTCCTATAGATACGGCGGCACCTGTCAGATCAAACGGTTATCCTACCACAGGGACTACTCTTCCTTCAACAACCACAAGCACTTTGGTCAAACTTAATACCGATGAAAACGCTACCTGCAAGTATATACTTAATCCGGGTCAACCTTATTCCGCTATGACTGCAATCTTTGACGGCGCTGGAACGACACTGCATACGGTTATGTATCCTGTTGCAAATAACTCCACATATGATTTTTACGTAAAATGCTCTGATTCAGCGGGAAATGTAAACACAGATGACTATCAGATTTCATTTAGTGTTGCCGCTCCCGCCGATACTACGCCTCCTGTCAGATCCAATCAGAGTCCGACTCCTGGCTCATCATTCCCGGGAGGAACCACAAGTGTTGTCGTTTCCCTTAATACAAATGAAAAAGCAGCCTGTAAATACTCCAAAACACCTGGTGTAGCTTACGCATCCATGCCCTTTTACTTCACTACTACAGGAAGTACGTCACATTCATTTACTTACTCCGGTCTGACAAGCGGTCAGTACGATTTGTATGTCAGATGTTCGGATTCACCAGGGAATGTAAATACGGATGATCTTATGTATTCATTTAAAATACTTACTGCCGCTGATACAACGCCTCCAGTTAGATCTGGGGGACAGCCGACAGGAACTCTTCCCGATACTACTACTAATATTTTCGTTTCGGTAAATACGAATGAAAATGCGACATGTAAGTATTCAACAGTCCCAGGAATGTCCTATGGCTCAATGACTTTAACTTTCACAACAACAGGGGGAACTTTCCATAACTTTGGATATTCGGTTTCTCCCGGTAGAACCTATAACTTTTATGTAAGATGTTCAGATACGGCAGGAAATGCAAATCCGGATGATTACCTAATCACGTTTAGTACGGCTTCTGCGGATACTACGCCTCCAGTACGAACAAACGGTTACCCACCGACTGGCACACTGCTTGCCTATACAACTACGCAAGTTCAAATTTCGCTGCAAACTGATGAGAATGCGAACTGTAAGTATGCAACGTCGGCTGGGATTTCCTATTCAGTGATGACTTACTTCTCAACTACGGGCTCTGACATTCACAGAACGACGATTAATACAATTTCGGGAACAACTTACAATATTTATGTGAAGTGTTCGGACATGCGTGGGAATATAAATATGGATGATTTCTTGATATCTTTTTCAGTAGATTCCGCCCCGCCTCCACCACCCGCTCCATCCTGCTCTTCACAGGGGGGTACCTGTTTGGTTAAAGGTTCCGTTTGCAGTGGAAAGTGGGTAACAGCATCAGATTGCTCCTACTGCTGTATTCCGTGAGTTTTGTAAGTTTGAGCTTGTAATTGCTAAAATGAAACACTTATCATATTTTTCAAAATCCTCAAATAGAGCAAGAGGTTTTTCTATAATAGAACTTTTAATTGCTGTTGGGATTATTGGGATCCTCTCGGGTATATTAATTGCTGTAATAAATCCATCTTTGCAAAGAAACAGAGCGAGGGATGCTCTTAGAGCCGCCAATGTTTCAAAGATCGGTCAAGCTGTTGAAGCCTTTTATGCCTCTGAAGGTAAATACCCTTCAGATCAAGCGGAGCTTCAAAATTCAGGTTTTCTGAAAAGCTGGCCTACGGAAACTGATGCAACCTATAGGTACAATTATATTTGTGAGCCGGATCCCTCGGGCTTTTGCATCGGTTGTGTTGATGTTCCTATGGTTTCCGACTCCACCAGATATTATAAATATGTAACTGACTGGGATCCTTCTTTGACGGGGGGTTCTGCTTCAATGTCAGGTGTTGTTTTAAAATACTGTTCAAGCACCCAAACTTGCGACACCAATGACATTGGAACATGCCTTACTCTTGATCAGCCCACCCCTACGCCGACTCCGGCTCCGACCCCCACACCCACGCCTACACCTACAGCCACTCCAACCCCTACGCCGACCCCACCAGCGGATTATTTCAACTTAGCGCAATCCTGCTCCCCCACGCCTGCAATTAATTTATCCTGGAGCGCAGGCCCCTACGGAGCAAACAACAGCTACTCCGTTAGGAAGTGTCTGGGAACCTTGACCCAATGTGCGAATGACAGCTCGTTTACGACCATAGCTACTTTCCAGGGTTTGGAATATATAGACACACCTGCCCAGGGGAATAACTATACCTACTACGTTCGCAAATTTGACAGTGTTACATATGCCTACGTAGATACAGAGAAAAAATCACTCTTTTTCTCCTGCGTCACTCCAACCCCCACACCGACACCAACGCCTGCACCTCCACCTGGTTTCTCCTGTGCCGTGGGAGATACATACAGAGCATTAAGCCCATGTATGATATACTCATCTCCTGATGGAAGGGTTTATAATTTAAGTACCTTTGGTGGTACCATCACCTCGGCTACACTTCATGGGATGGATCCAGGTACAGGGCATGTTTATTTATATTCCAACAGTTACTGTCAGTGGAGTGGAGGGACGTCTGCCGATCTGTGGTTTGCAATTATGCCTACTTCAAACACTACTTTTGTCTATCACACAAGTACATCCGAGCTAGGGAGTTTGATTCAAAGTGCAATGGGGTATGGGAGATATTTAATAGTGCAAGGTATTTCTCCAACTCAATTGGGTTCTGATGATAAGCTTTACCTTTGTACAAAATAGTCTGAACCTTGACCGACAGGTTTTTTGCATCTAGTATTGGATTAATGTCCCGTTGTTTTTTTAACAAAGGTTTCACAATCATAGAACTTCTTATTACAGTTGGGGTGGTTGGTATTTTGTCAGGTATTGTAATAACGGTAATTAATCCCACGACACAAAGAAACAGAGCAAGGGATGCAGTAAGGTCTTCCAACGCCTCAAAAATTGCTCAAGCGGCAGAAGCCTTTAATGCCGCCGAGGGCAGATATCCCGCAGACCAAGCAGAGCTTCAAAACTCAAATTATATTAAAAACTGGCCTACGGAAACAGATGTGACTTATGATTACTTTATTAATACCGAGGTGAATTTTTCTACTGTCTGTATAACGGTGCCTATGGCATCAATGGCCGGAAGGTACTTTAAGTATCTTTCTGCATGCCATTGGGCTTACACAGGCGGATGCCCCGATCCCGATGGAGTTTATTTTAACGGCAAAATAATGAGAAACTGCAGTAACAGATGCGGAACCGGACCCCAGGATAACGATCTGAATAACTGCCTGCTTTAATTAAATATCAAGATTTGCCTGTTTGGCGTGAGTTTGAATAAACCTTCTTCTTGGGGATACTTCCTCTCCCATTAATGTTGTAAAAACTTCATCGGCTTTAGTGGCATCGTCAACGGTCACCCTTTTTAAAACTCTTGTTTCAGGGTTCATGGTTGTATCCCATAATTCTTCAGCATTCATTTCCCCAAGGCCTTTAAATCTCTGAACTACAAACTTGCTGTTTTGATTTTGTTTCCTGAATTCTTCAAGGGCGTTGTCATCCAGCAAGTACTTCTTTTCTTTACCGAACGCAACTTTATATAAAGGCGGAACCGCAACGTAAACGTAACCGTTTTTTACTATTTCGGGAAGATGCCTGAAAAAAAGAGTCAAATATAAAGTTTTAATATGCGCTCCGTCAACATCGGCATCAGACATAATAATTACTTTATGATACCTTAACTTGTTTGCATTAAACTGTTCGCCTATACCTGCACCGAGGGCAATTATCAAATGCTTAAATTTATCGGAATCAATGATTTTATCAAGCCTTGCCCTCTCTGTGTTAAGAGGTTTTCCAAACAGGGGCAAGACGGCTTGAGTCTCCCTATCCCTACCTTGTTTAGCTGAACCTCCGGCCGAGTCTCCTTCCACAATGTAAATCTCCGCCTTTGCCGGGTCTTTTTCTCTGCAGTCGGCAAGTTTACCGGGAAGTACGCCTCCGCCTTCAAGAGCTGTTTTTCTGATGACCGTTTCTCTCGCGGCTCTCGCGGCAACCCTTGCTTTATAGGCAAGGACATTTTTTTCAATTATTGCGTTTGCGTCTCTTGGATTTTCTTCAAGAAATGAGTCAAAGGCGGTTCTTGTCACCTGCTCAACTACGGGTCTTACTTCCGCGTTTCCAAGTTTCTTTTTTGTTTGGCCTTCAAATTGAAGCTTTTCAGAGGGAAGTTTAACCGAAACGATGGCTGTCAAACCTTCTCTGAAATCTTCGCCTGAAGGGCCTTCTTCGCCATTTTTTAATACCCCGGTTTTTTTTATGTAGTCAGTGATGGATTTTGTGAGTGCTGATCTAAACCCCGTTAGATGTGACCCGCCTTCAGGCGTGTTTACGTTGTTGGCAAAGCTTAAGACGTTTTCAGAAAAAGTGTCGTTATACTGAATCGCTACTTCAACAAGAACCTCACTTATTGTCTGGTTTACATAAAAAGGTTTCTGATTAAGAACGCTTTTATGCCTATTTAGCGTTTTGATGAATGATTCAATACCGCCTTCAAAATAATAGGTTGCTTTTTCGTCTGTTCTTTCGTCGGTTATTTCAAACTTAACGTTGGCGGTTAGATAGGCGTATTCTTTGTATTGTTCTCTTAAAGTATTGTAATTAAAGTTAACAGTGTCAAATATTTTTTTATCAGGTTTAAAAGTGACTAATGTTCCGCTTTCCGCCTGCCATGTATCCAAAAGCTCTTTAAGATTTTTGTTTTCGGTTTTTAGATTTTGGGTGTCTTTCGGAGAGAATTCTTTAAGTTTTGATGATATCTTTCCGCCGTCTGAAAACTCTACAAAATAATACTTTCCGTTTCTTTTGATTACCACACGGAGCCATTCCGATAAGGCGTTTACTACTGAACCACCAACTCCATGAAGACCGCTTGAAACCTTGTATCCGCCGCCTCCGAATTTCCCCCCTGCGTGAAGTTTTGTGTAAACAAGCTCCGCCGCCGAAACCCCATACCCTTTTTTGACCTCTATCGGAATTCCCCTTCCGTTATCAGTAACTGTAACCGAGCCGTCCTTATGAAATATAACTTTTATGTGGTTGCATGCGCCAACAAGCGCTTCGTCAACCGCGTTATTTACAATTTCGGTGACAAGATGGTGAAGGCCTGTGATATCGGTTGAACCGATATACATTCCCGGTCTTTTCCTGACGGGTTCAAGGCCTTCAAGGACCTGAATTTGCTCTGCTGAATAATCGTTTTTTGCCATAAGACTGTAGTATTTTACCTTACTTTGACGCTGAAAGACAACAGTTTATCAGGTTGCGTCCGTAGGGTGGTGGAATATTAATCTATCCTAGAAGCAGGAGTCAAAGTATATCTTTAAAGAAGGATTCTCGCAGCCATTGCTTTGATATTTGTGAGTTTAGTCTTTATAGCAATGGCGAGAGGAAGGGGCCGCGCGAGTAATGACTCTATAACTCTGTAACGTACCGCGAGATCCCGTGCCTTCGAGAAGATATATTTTGACTCCTGGAGGGTAATTAGCGTTTCAGTAAGCTACATTAGTTCTGATGTAGCTAGGTACTCCACAGCAAGTCTCGGATTCACATTAGTTGTCTTTATGTCCTTTTCTACCTTTTGGCACAGTTCTAAAAATTTTATTGAATTTTTATTTAGATCTGCCCTAGCTATAGAAATAAGGGAATTTATAAACCAAACTGTAAGTTCTCTGTCGGTGAAAATATCTTTATGTTCATCAATTGTGGAAAGCCTTCCGCCAGTAGTCTCATTAAGGAAATGCTTTGCTAGTTTGTTTATTTCGCCAGGTATTTGCTCGCTCTCCCCTACTCTAATCTTTTTACATCTTGAAAGAACGGTTGGGATAAGTTCCGTTTCTTTATTTGCAACTATTATTATTTGGGAAGACTTATTTGGCTCCTCAAGTGTTTTTAATAAGGCGTTTTGGGCTTCATGTGTAAGCTTCCCCCCCTCTTTGATGATAAGAAGTTTGCACGTTGCGGAAATGGGCTTTTTTGAAAGGAAAGCGCGAGCTGATTTAACCTGATCAATCCCTATTGATTTCCCTACAGGTATAAGAGTTAAAAGATCGGGATTATTCAGTCCTTTAATCCCATTTCTTTTAATTTTTTCTGAAATTAGAGCATCAGCTTCTTTTTGATTTGAACCTATGATAAGAATGGTTTCGTTTGTCATTTTAGTGCGATTATACCAGTTGAGATGTTGCTAGTATCGCTTCAGAAGTAAATGGAAGTCTAAAACGAGATTCCCGCTTTCGCGGGAATGACAGATGGGAGTATACTATTTTAATGAATTCTTTTGGCACTTTTTATCACGACTTTATTTTGTATCTCCTGCCTTTTCTGTTAGTGAATTATGGAATCAGCGTCATAAGCTTTCCACTAGCTAATTATTTTTTCGGAAAATTTTCCGATAAAGGTTATTCATTCTCATCATTTTTCGGGTGGACCTCTATTTCCTTCATCTTATTTTTCGCTATCACTTATCTGAATATTTCTGTTCACCTTCCTTTGGTGAATTTTGATTTGTCGCTCCTTAAACTTACTAAATCCACCGTCTTTGGAGCTTTAATTCTGTGGACAGTTATTAATCTTCTCTACGGCATTAAAAAAGGCATTTACAATTTATTAAACTTTCAAAACCTTTTAAAAACAAACCTTTTGTTCACTGCTCTGTTTTTGTTTTGGTACTTTGTCAGGGTTCATAATCCCCAGATATATCAAATAGAGAGGTTTATGGATTATGGGATCATCAAATCTCTTTTTAATGCCGAAAGCCTTCCTCTAAATGATTTCTGGTATGTAGGGGAGCCTCTTAATTATTATTACTTCGGACATTTTATTTCTTTTGTGATTTTAAGCATTTCAAGGGTGGGTGAAGTTCCCGGGTTTTTTGTCCTCGTAGCTTTTCTTTTTGCAAGCCTTGGAACCATTGTCTTTAGGCTTTCGCAGAACCTTTTTTTGCTTATTAAGGAGAGCAGGAAAGGAGCCTTTGCAAGCGGTATTTTATCGGTTCTTTTTACCCTATTTTTTGGGCCTATCCACTCTGTATTATGGCTTAAAGATTTTGTAGTCGGACTTTTCCTTCCATCGCTTAAGGGGCCTGGTTTCTGGTATGCCGAAGCAACCCGAAGCATAAAAGGAACCATTACCGAGTTTCCGATTTTTTCATTTCTAGAAGCGGATGTACATGCGCATAACTTCGGTTATATTTTTGGTGCTCTTACACTCTCTTCCCTTTTTCTTTTTTACATTGACAAATCCGATAAACCAAGTTTAAAAAATAGATATTTATATCTCATCTTTTTCTTTATTGGCATTTCGGCCATGACTAACACCTGGGACGCGCTCACTTTAGGATTTTTAAGTGTTCTTGTGTATTTAGTTAAGTACAGAAAAGCAGCTAAAATCAAGTTAGCCTCCCACTTGGCTATCTTTCTCATTATGGCATTTGTTGTTGCAAGTCCTTGGATTTTATTTTTCAGAAGTCCCGTTACGGGCTTTGGTTTTGTGAGGGAGCGCTCTCCCATCTTTGACTGGCTTTTATTCTGGGGAGGATTTGTAGTAATCGTTTTGTATCCTGTCGTAAGGGAGATTTTCAGGTTTACGGAAGGAAAACTTAAGTTTAAGTTTAATGAAAATACCGTCTTTTTTGTTTTAACAGCTTTGCTTGGATTATTTCTGCTTTTCTTTCAGGAGATTTTCTTTGCAAAAGATATCCTTATTTCAACTGTTTGGTTTAGGGCAAACACGGTTTTTAAGATAACCGCCCAAGTGTGGTTGTGGTTTGGGATTCTCGCGGGCGTTTTTATCGTGAGAGAGTTTATAAAAGAGGATTCTGATTTAGATTCCCGCTTTCGCGGGAATGACAAGATCAAAGGCGTAATAAAAGGAAAGTTAAGCGTTAGTGACAAGATGTTCAGAGTTCTTATTGCTCTCGTCATTTTTATATCCTTACTTTATCCTCTGATGACAATTCAGTATTTATTTAAATCCAGGGAAATAAAAAGCATTGATAAATCTTTGAGTTTCTGGGAGCAAAGCTATCCCTTTGATTATGACGCTTACAAATATCTTTTAAGTCTTCAAAGAGGTATGAGGGAGTCTGAAAAAGCTAAAAATATAATTGAGGCATCGGGAGAGAGCTATACCGACAGCAATTTCTTTTCGGTTTTTCTCGGATTGAACTCCGTTATTGGGTGGCCGGTTCATGAATGGACCTGGAGGGGAAGCTATGATGATATAGCGCTAAGAAGAAGCGAGGTTTCAGAAGTTTATACCGGTTTGGAAAAGGAAAAGAGTTTGGGAATATTAAATAAATACAACATTGATTACATAATTGATGGACAGCTTGAGAAGATGATTTATGGTGAAAGGATTCAAAAAGATAAAATTTCATCGCTTGGAGAAACGATTTATAAAAACGAAAAAACCCGTATTATCAAGGTAAAATAAGCCTTTTTCAGATTGACACTAATTGCCTTCTATGAAATACTGATATAGATATTTGTTATTTCTGCCCATGCCAAAAATTGAAGTCCAAAAAGGAATAGAGGATATTTTATACGAGAAAAAGTTAATTAACTCCGATCAACTTTCAGCCATTAAATTTGAACATGTGAATACGGGAAAGCCTGTTGTTCAGATATTAAATGAGAGAAATTACATAACAAGCGAGGATTTTGCCAAAGCGTACGGCGAGGCTTACGGCATCCCGTTTGCGTCCCTTGGAGAAACTCAAATAAGCGCAAAGCTCCTTGATTATATTCCTCAAGCGGTTGCCAAAAAATACAAAATAGTTCCTTTTGATGAAAAGGATAACGTTTTGAGCGTTGCCATGGTTGATCCTTTGGATTTACAGGCGGTTGAGTTTATAGAAAGAAGAACTGGGAGAACTGTAACACCTTATATCTCTACGGAAAAAGACATAGTGCATGTTATTGACGAGCAGTATGGAAGGTCTCTAGGGGAGCATGTATCTGCGGCGCTTGAGGAAGTTTCCCAGGAAGTTTTAAAAATTGAAGGAACTAAAGATTTCGGGAAAGAGGAGGAAACTTTACGAGATGCGCCCGTTTCAAAGATAGTCGGTAGAGTTTTGGAATACGCTACAAAGCTTAAGGCCTCCGATATTCATATTGAGCCTGAAGAGGATAAAACCCGTGTCAGATACAGGGTTGACGGTGTTTTGCAGGATAGGATTACGCTTCCTAAAAAGGTCCATGATTCTATTATCGCAAGGATTAAGGTTTTGGCCCAGTTAAAGATAGATGAAAAGCGATTACCACAGGACGGAAGGTTTAAAATTCAAGTAGAAAACACTCTAACAGATCTTAGAATCTCTACCCTGCCCACTATTTTAGGCGAGAAAGTTGTTATAAGGCTTTTAAAAGAAGAAGGTGTCACCTATTCTTTTAAAGATCTTGGTTTAAGAGGAACCGCTTTAAAAAGGTTTGATGAGGCCTTGTTAAGACCTAACGGAATCATTCTTGTTACGGGGCCAACCGGTTCAGGTAAAACCGTTACTCTTGCAACCTCCTTATCAAAACTGAATACGGTTAGAGTCAATATTATTACGCTTGAAGACCCTGTTGAAATAAGAGTTGAGGGTGTGAACCAGGTACAGATTAATCCCGCCGCAGGCTTAACTTTTGCTTCAGGGTTAAGATCAATCTTAAGGCAGGATCCAAACATTATTATGGTCGGTGAAATCAGAGACAGTGATACTGCTGAACTCGCCATTCAGGCAGCTCTAACAGGCCACTTGGTTTTGGCTACACTCCACACTAACTCATCCGCCGGTGCCCTTCCAAGGCTTTTGGATATGGGAGTTGAGAGTTTTCTTTTGGCTTCAACCATCAATGTTGTGCTTGCACAAAGGCTTGTAAGGCGAATTTGTGAAAACTGCAAAGAATCATTTGAAGCTTCGGCTGAAGTTGGCAAAGAAATTAAAAGAGTTCTTGGCCCTCTTTCAGAGAGGTTTCTTAACAACGCGAAGGAGACTGATGACCAGTTGATTGCGGAAGATCTTAAGAAAATTAAAGGAGACAGGTATACTATTTATAAAGGGAAGGGTTGCGACAGGTGTTCGGGTTCTGGCTATTCGGGAAGAATCGGGATTTATGAGGTCCTTATTATGAATGACAAGATAGCAAAGATGGTTCTTGAAAGAAGGCCGGCGTCTGAAATAGAACTGCAGGCTGTTTTAGAAGGAATGATAACCCTGGTTCAGGATGGCTACCTGAAAGTTTTAGAAGGTATAACAACTATTGAGGAAGTATTAAGGGTTGCGACGGATTAAAAATGAAATTTAGCGCGAATGAACTTTTGGAAAAAACAATAAATCAGAAATCTTCTGATCTTCACGTTACGGTTGGGACACCTCCGATTATCAGAGTTAACACGAGGCTTATAAAACTAACGGATTACCAACCTTTTACCGTTGAGGATGTTGAATTTTTCCTCGGGCAGTTGCTAACGGAGGAGCAAAAGGAAATATACAGCGTAAACAGAGAAATTGATTTTTCCTTTTCTCTTGGTAAAGTTTCAAGATTTAGAGTCAACGCTTTTTATCAAAGGGGTTATCCAAGTGTTGCCTTAAGAATAATACCTTTTCAGGTACCTACTCTTTCGCAATTAAACCTTCCCGACATTTTAGTTAATCTCTGCGGATTAAACCAGGGGCTTGTTTTAATTGTTGGCCCTACGGGACATGGAAAGTCAACAACAATTGCCGCGATGATTGACAGGATTAATTCCGAGAGAGACGCGCATATTGTTACCATTGAAGATCCGATTGAATACGTGTTTGTTGATAATAAGTCTTTAATAGAGCAAAGGGAAATGTATCTTGACACCCACTCGTGGGAGGTCGCTCTTAAATCGGTGTTAAGGCAGGATCCAAATGTTGTGGTGGTTGGGGAAATGAGAGATTTTGAAACTATTTCATCGGCGATTACCATTGCAGAAACAGGTCATTTGGTTTTGGCTACGCTTCATACTAACTCTGCGGCCCAAACAATAGACAGAATTATTGATGTCTTTCCAGAAGTCCAGCAGCAGCAGGTAAGAGTTCAGCTTTCTTCCATTCTTGAGGCGATAATTTCACAAAGGCTTATACCATCAATTAACGGAGGTCTTTTCCCCGCAACAGAAGTCCTTCTCTCAAGCCCCGCTGTTAGAAATTTAATTAGGGAAGGAAAAACACATCAGATAGATAACACGATATCTACAAGCTTTGATCTTGGAATGCTTTCCCTTGAAAGAAGCCTAAGCGCCCTCATTTTGAGCAATACCATAGCGCTTGAAGAGGGTTTAAGATTTACCACGAAACCAGATGAGCTCTCAAGGCTAATAAAAAGAGGTTAATTATGGCTTTATTTAATTATCTTGCAAAAGACCAGGCAGGCAAACAGATAACTGGTGCGGTGGACGCCGCAAATGAAACTGCGGCTATAGCGTTAATCAGGTCTAAAAATCTTTATGTTATTTCATTAATTAAAAAGGAAAGGGAGTCACTTACTGAAGTTGTAAGCGATATCAGAGGTGTCCCAAGCTCCGAAAAGGTTGCTTTTACAAGACAGCTTGCAACTATGACCGCTGCAGGTCTTCCTCTTCCAAAATCTTTGGAAGTTCTCGCTCTTCAGAGTTCAAACCAGAAAATGAAAAAGATAATCACGGAATGTTTGAGAGATGTTGAAGGTGGGTCTCCCCTATCGGTAAGTGTCGGAAAATTTCCTAAAGTTTTCTCGCCTACGTATAAAGCTTTGTTAAGAGCGGGCGAAGCTTCTGGAAAAATGCAGGAGATTTTGCTTCGACTTGCCGACACAATGGAGGCCCAGCAGGAGTTCAGGTCTAAATTTAAAGCCGCTATGGTATACCCGATTATAGTTGTGATTACTATGATTGTGGTTGTAATTATTATGATGGTTTTTGTTATACCAAAGCTTTCGGCTATGTATAAAAGTTTAAACGCCGAACTCCCTCTGCCTACTCTGATACTTCTTGGGATCTCCAACTTTACAGTTAATTACTGGTGGCTGATTCTTTTTTTAGGCATAGGTTTTGGAACAGGTTTTGTTTATTTTAAGAATACCGATATGGGAAAGGATTTGCTTTCGCGTCTTATTTTTAAGATGCCTATAATCGGAAAAATCACTAAGGAGAAGGAGCTGACCGAATTCACACAGACTTTTTCCTTACTTATTGGCTCGGGCATTCCGATAGTTGAAGCTTTGCAGATTGTATCGGAGGTTGTTGAAAACACTTTATATAAAGTTTCTCTTGAAAATGCGGCAAAAAGCGTTGAAAAGGGTTACACGTTGTCAAAATTTTTAAAAACTGATGAGAACTTTCCTCCCGTTGTGTCCCAAATGATTGCTGTTGGAGAGGAAACAGGCTCTTTAGATACCATTATGGAAAAGCTTTCTCATTACTTTGCTACTGAAACAGATAATGCTGTCAAAGGCCTTTCTACAGCCATTGAGCCCATTATTCTTGTGTTGCTTGGGGGTATGGTCGGACTTTTAATTTTGTCAATAATAACTCCTATCTATAAATTGACTAGCAGTTTATAGTAGAATTAACTTATGATAGCGAAAGGGGGTGAAGTCAATGCTTAACAAAAGAAAAGATCAAGGTTTTACTTTGGTTGAACTTCTGGTGGTAATTGCAATTATTGCCGTACTTGCCGGGGTAGTTCTTGTTGCTATAAACCCAACCGCGCTTTTAGCCAAGGGTAGGGATGCGACAAGGCTTCAGGATATGGAAAACCTTCATAAGGCTTTATCCCTTTCACTTGCTGACGGAGAAGTTATATTAACTGATACAAGTGGCTGCACGACTTGCACCAGTTTAACCGGTACACAAGCGGTTGATGGGTCTGCCGGCTGGGTTCAGTTTACCATTCCGACCGGAAGAACCGGTTTGTCAAAATACATTCCGACTCTTCCTGCTGATCCCACCAACACAGGTTCACTTGTTTACACGTATGCGTCTGACGCGGTGAACTACGAGTTAAACTCTGTTTTGGAATCCACTGATAATGCGGCCAAAATGACGACTGATGGTGGAGACAACGCAGCGGTTTATGAACTTGGAACTGCGCTAACGATTCTAAACTGATCTTAATGATTAAGATAAGTAAAAATCCCCGCTTTATGGCGGGGATTTTGTTTGTGGTATTATTCACTTTATGCTTTTTGACATTTTAATTTATTTTATAGTTTTTGTTTCAGGCCTTTTTATTGGATCCTTTTTAAATCTTGTTTCTGATAGGCTTGAAAAAGGCGGGGACGTTCTTTTTGGAAGATCAGCCTGTGATTTTTGCAAAACAGAGCTTTCCTGGCGGGAGCTTATTCCCATTGTCACCTTTTTACTTCAGAAGGGAAAATGCGCAAAATGCGGGAAAAAATTAAGTTTGTATCATCCCTTTTCAGAGCTTATGACAGGGCTCGTTTTTTTATCTTTTGCGTACTTTGTTAAGCTTCCCTTAAACCTGACGCTTCTGACTTGGGGTCTTTTTTTCTTTTATATAGTTCTTTTTTCTTTCTTTTTAATAATCTTTCTCTCGGATCTTAAGTTTATGATCATTCCTGATAAGGTAGTTATACCTGCTATTGTTTTTTCCACGCTGTCGGTTCTGGGATCCGTGGCTTTCTATTCTTATGATTTGTACAAGCAGTTATCATCATCCGAGTTTGGGGTTTATTTAATAAAGGCGGGTTTTTTAAAATTTCATGCCTTGCTTGTTTTAAGAAATGCCGGGATGAGTTTTGCGGGGGCGTTTGGGATATCGCTTTTTTTCCTGCTTCTTATATTTTTAACCAAAGGCAGGGGGATGGGTGGCGGAGATGTAAAACTTGGGTTTTTGATAGGCCTTGTGAACGGATTTCCGCTTTCTGTCGTGGCTATTTTTCTGGGGTTTTTAATCGGAGCAATGTATAGTCTTTTGCTGGTTTTATTTAAAAAGAAAAGTTTAAAAGGGACTATTCCTTTCGGGCCTTTTTTGATAATCGGAAGCTACCTGACCGTGTTTTTCGGAAATTTTTTGTTTGAATGGTATTTGAGGCTCCTTTAAGTTTCTAAATCCCAATCTTCTTGACAAAGATGAGTTTCAACCACATACTTTAGATAGTTCTTTTCATATGACTTTTTTTCTGCCCGTAAAAATTAAATTAAGGAAGGAGGTGGAAGGTGAAAAAAATTGACTTAAGTCAAAAAGGTTTTACCCTTATTGAACTTCTTATAGTTATTGTCGTCATCGGTGTTCTCGCGGGTCTTGTAATCGTTATTCTTAACCCAACACT